>Ga0073902_10000899_pt1 | contig 16680 bp, 16 predicted proteins | sample KloWWTmeKNB19Kit_FD_66667 | JGI IMG/M metagenome (GOLD analysis project Ga0073902, IMG submission 66667) | Active sludge microbial communities from Klosterneuburg, Austria, studying microevolution and ecology of nitrifiers - Klosterneuburg... | ecosystem: Engineered > WWTP > Aerobic digester >...
CAGGCCTTCGGCCGGGGTGATGTCGCCATGCAGGACGTCGCGCACGTTGCTGGCGATCGGCAACTCCACGCCATGCGCCTCGGCCTGGCGCATCACTTCGTCCGCGGTCTGGATCGATTCCACCACCTGGCCAATCTCGCGCACCGCATCCACGATCGACTGGCCCCGTCCCAGCGCAAGCCCGAGGCGGCGATTGCGCGACAGGTCCCCGGTGCAGGTCAGCACCAGGTCGCCCAGGCCGGCCAGGCCCATCAGCGTTTCCGGCTGGCCGCCGATCGCGATGTTGAGCCGCAGCATCTCGTTGAGGCCGCGGGTGATCAGGCCGGCGCGGGCGTTCAGGCCCAGGCCCATGCCGTCGGCCACGCCGGTGGCCACCGCCAGCACGTTCTTCATCGCCCCGCCCAGCTCGGCGCCGCGCATGTCGTCGCCGGTGTAGGCGCGGAACGCGGGGCCGTGCAGCACGTCCGCCGTCTGCTGGGCGAAGGCCGGATCGTCCGAATGCACGGTCAGCGCGGTGGGCAGGCCCAGCGCGACTTCCTTCGCGAACGACGGGCCGGTCACCACCGCCAGCGGCACGTCGTCGCCAAGCACCTCGCCGGCGACTTCGTGCAGGAAGCGCCCGCTGCCGGGCTCGAAGCCCTTGGTCGCCCACGCCACCCCGGCCGGTGGCGGGCGCAGCGGCGCCAGCGCGCGTAGGGTCTCGGCGAAGGCATGCGAAGGGACCGCCACCAGCACCAGGCCGGCGCTGGCCATCGCTTCATGCAGGGAGGTGGTGGCACGCAGGCCGCCGGGCAACGGGATGCCCGGCAGGTAGCGCGGGTTCTCGCCCTCGCCCTCGATCGCGGCGATGGTGGCCGCATCGCGGCCCCACAACACGGTGGGGTGGCCGTGGCGGGCGATCAACGCGGCGAGCGCGGTGCCCCAGGAGCCCGCGCCCAGTACCGCGACCGCCGGTTTTTTGGCTGACTGCGTCATCGTGCTGTTTGGCATGACTTGCGCCATGCGGCCGGCAGCTTACGCGTTGCCGGCGGTTTCCGCGTTGGCAAGGCCGTCACCGCCCTGCTGCGCGATCTGCGCGGCACGCTGGCGCAGGCTTTCGCCATACAGCGCGTCGAAATTGATCGGCTGCATCGGGAACGGCGGGAAGCCGCCCTGGGTGATCAGCTGGCCGATCGCGGCGGTGGCGTACGGATACAGGATGTTCGGGCACTGGGTGCCGAGCATCGCGTCCAGCAGTTGCTCGTCGAAACCGGCCAGGCCGAACACGCCCGCCTGCTCGACTTCCGCCAGGTACGCGGTCTTGCCATTCACGGTGCAGGTGATGGTGATGCCCAGGCTGACCTCGAACGCCGCTTCGGCCAGGCGATTGACCTTCTGGCTCAGCTTCATCTGCAGGTCCGGCTGGCCCTGTTCGTTGAACACCTGCGGCGCGTTCGGGGCCTCGAACGACAGGTCCTTCACGTACAGCTTCTCGACGGTGAAGCTCGGGCCCTGCGGCTGCGCTTGGGATTCGGCGGCGGCGCCGTTCAGGATTTCATCGGACATGGGTGGCTCCAGCAAATGCGTTGCGTGCGGAAAAAGGGGCGGGAAAGCAAGCCGCGGATTATCGCACCGAATGCAACGGCAGGTCGGTGCGTCGGTTCAGACGTGGGGTGCGCGGACGGCGCTTGCAAGGGCTCAGCCGCGTCCCTTGACCAGCGGCAGGTCGGCGGCCTGCCAGGCCTGGATGCCGCCCTCGAGCACGTTGACGTTGGTGAAGCCGGCCTTGCGCAGGCGCTTGGCGGCGCCGTCCGCGGTCTGCCCGACCTTGCATACCAGCACCACCGGCAGCGCCCTGGCCGGGGCCAGGTGCTTGTTCTCGGGGTCGAACTGGCTCATCTGCACGTTGCGGGCGCCGGCGATGTGGCCCTTCTCGAAGTCGCCGGCGATCCGCAGGTCCACCACCAGCGCGTTGTCGCGGTTGATCAGCGCGGTCAGCTGGGCCGGCGCGATCCGGCGGATGCCGGACAGGCGGCCGGCGATCTCGTTGTAGAGCAGGGCCAGGGTGATGCCGGCCAGCGCCAGCGACAGGATCGGGTGGCGGCCGGCGAAGGCGATGAGTTCGGCGAGGGTCACGGGGTCGACCGGGTCATGCAGGGCCGGCGATTGTAGCCAATGCCGGCGTCGCCAACGGTGGCGACGCCGAAGCCTGCGTCAGTCGTCGGCCCACAGGTCCGGCAGGCCGCTGACCAGCCACCAGGTCTGGGCGGCCTCGTCGTAGCGCCAGCGCTCGCGGTAGCGGACGCTGCGTTCGGTCAGGGTATTGCGGTTGATCACCCCGATCTCGATCTCGCGCATCACCACGCCCTCCGGCGTCACCGTGCCGCCGAGATCGCGGTAACCGGAGATCTGCACCTGCTTGTAGCGCGAGAAATCGATGTCCGTCAGCGGATGTTCCGCGCGCGCCTTCGGGTCGACCAGGTTCCACGCACCCTCGAAATCGCCCCAGCGGATCGCAGCCGAGTAGGCGTACTGGATTTCCTCCAGCGCGATGCCCTTGCTCGCGGATTTCGGGCAGCCGGCCAGCAGCGCCAGGCAGCAGATCAGGACGCATCGCAGCAGCAGTCGGGTCATCGCACGTGCTCGGCCGGGGGACGCCGCATCCTACCGCGAGCGGCCGCGGGGCCGCTGCACCCGCGCCGGTCCGCCGCCAGCGCTAGCCGTGCTGCCCGGTGGTGCGGACGATCGCCACGTAGCGGCCGACGAAACTGGCGGCCACCCCGCCATCGGCAAGCATCGACTCCGACTTCAGGCGGATGCTGGCGCGGCCCTGCCTGCGCAGGGTCCCGACCAGGGTCGCGCGCTCGGACGGGTCGTCGAAGCCGGCTTCGACCACGATGTCCTCGAACACCGGCTTCAGGTACCGCACCCGGCTGTCGGCGACGAAGATGTCGGCTTCGATGCCGGCCTGCGCCAGCTCCAGGAACACCAGCCCCCAGGCGGCGATGGTCATCAGCGACACCAGGCTGCCGCCGAACGCGCAGCCCTTGTCGTTGATGTTGGGCGCCAGCGGCGCGCGCAGCCGCAGCCGGCCGTCGCCCGCCGCGTCCACGGTGGGCTGCAGCGCCGCGACCGGCGGCATCGCGGCGAAGTGCGCGGCGAGGGCGGCGAGGGCGGTGCCTGGTTTCGCGGGTACGTCCATGCCCGAAGCCTGACGCAAACCCCGAGGCCATGCCAAGCTGGCGGCATGCCGCGCATTGCGAATCAAGCACTTCCACTTCAAGACTGGTGCGTACTGTCGCTGCGTCCGCGCAACCAGCATGGCGGTCTGCGCGCGGCGGCGGCCCGATCCGGCGCGCGCACGCTGGCGCTGTCGCCGTTCGCGATCGAAACCCGCGCCGATGCCGCGACCCGCGCCGCGCTGGCGCAGGCACTGGGCGCCGAAGTGGTGCTCTACACCAGCCCGAATGCAGTCGCCGCGGCGGCGGCGATCCGGGCACCCAAGGCAAGCCGCGGACAGCAGGTACTGGCGGTCGGCAGCGGCACCCGCCGTGCGCTGCACCGGCTCGGCGTTGCCGCCGACGCGCCTGGCCGGATGGACAGCGAAGGCCTGCTGGCGATGCCGCAACTCGCCGCTGTCGCCAGCCGCCGGATTGGCCTGGTGACCGGTGCCGGCGGACGCGATCGCCTGGCGCCCGCGCTTCGCCTGCGCGGCGCCGTGGTGTTGCGGGCGGACGTGTATGCGCGCGTGCCGCAGCCGTTGCCGCCCAAGCGGCTGGACGCGCTCGCCGCGGTGCTCGCCGATCCGCGGCAGGTGTTGCTGCCGGTGAGCAGCGGCGAGGCCCTGCAGCACGTCCTGGTCGGCCTGCCCGCGCCGCTGCGCAAGCCGTTCGCGCGGATCGCCGTGGTCGCGGCCAGTGCGCGGCTCGCGGACGTCGCGCGCGCGGCCGGTTTCCGCCGCATCGCCATCGCCACCGATGCGCGCCCGGCGTCGTTGCTGCGCGCCGCGGTCGACGCCTTCGCCTGACGGCCATCGTTTAGGATTGGCCGGTGGATCCATCGCCTTCCCCCGCCCCGCCCACGCCACCGAAACGCTCGCTCGCCGGCGGGCTGCTGCTGTTCCTGCTGTTCGCACTGGTGCTGGCGGCGGCGGGCTGGTACGGCTGGCGGCATTGGCAGCAGGAGCAGGCACGCATCGAGTCCCTGGCTTTGCAGCAGCGGCAGGCGCTGGATGCCCGCATCGATGCCCTGCGCGCAACCCAGCAGGCGCAGGCGCAGCGACTGCAGCAGGCGGAGGCAACCAACCGGGTGCTGCGCGACGAACTGCTCGGCATCGGCCAGCGCGCGGCGCTGCTGGAAGACAGCGTGTCGAAGCTGGCCGACCCCGACCGCCGCGGCGCGCAATCGCTGCGGCTGGACGAGATCGAACTGCTGCTCGGCATCGGCCAGCAACGCCTGCGGCTGGCCGAAGACGTGGATGGTGCGCGCCGCGCGCTGGCGCTGGCGGCGCCGCTGGTGGACGGCATCGACGACCCGGCCTACCTCAACCTGCGCCAGACCCTGGCCCAGGAGCAGGCGGCGATGGAGGCGTTGGGTGCGGATCCGCGGGTGCGCGCACAGGCGTTGCTGGACGCGCTGATGGGCGGCCTGCGCGCTGCGCCTGCGGCGACCGCCGGCAGCACCCGCCCGGAGCCGTGGTACCAGCGCCTGCTGGCGCGGGTGATCCGGGTGCAGCCCACCGCCGGTGCCGGCCTCCAGCAACGCCCCGACCGCGAAGCCGCGCTGGCGGCACTGCAGGTCGAGGCCACGCTGGCGCGCGCGGCGATCGAGCGCCGCGACGGCAGCGCGCTGGCCGCCGCGCTGGCACGCATCGACGACGGCCTGCAACGGCTGCTTGCGGGGTCGGCGGGGCTCGCGCGGAAGCGCAGGATCGTCGCCGAATTGCGGGCGCTGCCGCTGCGCGCGGATTCGCCGCTGTCGGGCACCACGTTGCAGCAGCTGCGCGCATTGCGCGGGCAATGACCCACCCACGCCGCGATGGCGTCGCGCCCGCGATGCTGCGCGGGTAACCCACCACCGGAGGCGACATGAACCTGTTCCGCAGCGTGCTGACCTGGCTGGTGCTGGCGGTGCTGGGGGCGCTGCTGGCGCAGCTGCTGCTGCAGGATCCGGGGCACGTGCTGGTGCGCTTCCGCGGCACCGACTACAGCACCACCGTCGCGGTCGGCGTCGGCATCCTGCTGGCCGCGCTGTTCTCCCTGGTGCTGGCCTGGAACCTGCTGCGGCTGCCGTTCCGCGCGTGGAAGCGGCACCGGCAAAGGCAGGCACGGGCGAAGCTCAGCGAAGGCCTGTCCGCCTACCAGCGCGGCGAGTACGCGCGCGCCGAGCAGTTGCTGGTGCAGGCCGCGGATGCGGGCGATGCCGAAGCGGTGGCGCGCGCGCATGCGGCACGCGCCGCACACGCGCGCGGCGACGAGACCGCGGCCGCCGCGCATGCCGAAGCGCTGGGCGCACGCCACCCCGCCGCCCGGGCGGTGCTGCTCGCCCAGCAGGCACTGGCGCGCAACGATGCCCCCGCCGCGCTGGCGGCACTGGATGCCCCCGCGGCGCAACCGCTGCCACCGCGCGGCCTGCGCCTGCGCGGGGAGGCACTGGCGGCAACCGGCCGCAGCTTCGACGCCTATGGCCTGCTCGGCGCGCTGCGCCAGCAGCAGGCGCTGCCGGCGGCGCAACTCGACGCACTGCAGGCGCAGTGGGCCGCGGCGGCGCTGCAGCAGGCCGGCGATGCGAACGCGCTGGCGGACCGCTGGGACGCACTGCCGCAAACGCTGCGCAACACCGCCGACGTGGTCGCCGCCTATGCCCGGCGCGCCGCCGCGCTGCGCTGGGACGAAGCGGCGACGCGCGCGATCGAACAGGCGCTGGACGCACGCTGGAGCGACACCCTGGCCGACCTGTACGGACGGCTGCCGGTCTCCCGCCTCGACCAGCGCCGCGCGCAGGTCGAACGCTGGCTGTCCGCGCATCCGTCCAGCCCCGCGCTACTGCTGGCCGCCGCGCGCATCGCCCAGGCCCAGGGCCAATGGCCGCAGGCCGACCGCTGGCTGCACCGCGCCATCGCCCAGGGCGCCGGCGCACCGGCCTGGGAAGCGCTGGGCGACGGCGCGCTCAACGCGGGCGACGAAACCCGCGCCCGCCTTGCCTACGCGAATGCCCTGCGCAGCCAACGCGGCGACGCCTTGCTGGACCTGCCAGGCCGCGACCTGCGCCAGCAGATCGCCGATACCGCGGCGATCGAGGAGCGCGACGCGCACGGGTTGCCGCGATTGCGCGAATGAGCGCTTGGATGCGCGCACATACAATGCGCGCATGACGCCCATCCCCTCCATCGACACCGTCCGCGACTACCTCACCGGCCTGCAGGACCGCATCTGCACGGCGATTGAGTTGGCGGACGGCGGCGCGCGCTTCGTCGAGGATGCATGGACGCGCGCCGAAGGCGGCGGCGGGCGCACCCGCATCCTGCGCGAAGGGGCGGTGTTCGAGCAGGCCGGCATTGGCTTCTCCGATGTCTCCGGCACGCAGTTGCCGCCGTCGGCGACCGCCGCGCGCCCGGAGCTCGCGGGCGCCTCGTGGCGCGCGGTCGGCGTGTCGCTGGTGTTCCACCCGCGCAATCCCTACCTGCCGACCACGCATGCCAACGTGCGCCATTTCCGTGCGATGCGCGATGGCGAAACCGTCGCGTGGTGGTTCGGTGGCGGCTTCGACCTGACCCCGTTCTACCCGTTCGATGAGGACGTGCTGCATTGGCATCGGGTCGCGCGCTCGCTGTGCGAACCGTTCGGCGGCCAGGCGCGCTACGAAGCCCACAAGCGCTGGTGCGACGAGTATTTCTTCCTCAGGCACCGCAACGAGACGCGCGGCGTCGGCGGCCTGTTCTTCGACGACCTGCACGGCGATTTCGAAACCGACTTCGGCTACCTGCGCGCGGTCGGCGACGGTTTCCTGGCCGCCTACCTGCCGATCGTCCAGCGCCGCAAGGACACCCCGTGGGGCGAGCGCGAACGCCAGTTCCAGCTGTACCGGCGCGGCCGCTACGTCGAGTTCAACCTGGTGCTGGACCGCGGCACCCTGTTCGGCCTGCAATCGGGCGGCCGCACCGAATCGATCCTGATGAGCCTGCCCCCGCTGGTGCGCTGGGAATACGGCTACGCGCCGGACGCCGGCAGCGACGAGGCGCGGCTGGCCGGGTACCTGCGGGCGCGCGACTGGCTGGTTCCGCAATGAAAAAGCCCCGCAGCCAGGGGGAGGGCTGCGGGGCCGGGGTTGGAACGCAGGTTGGGGAGAACCTGGGCGTTCCTGGATCACACCAGGGGAGGGGTAGTGATCGGCGACAGACGTTGCATCTGTCGCGAGTGATATGACCACCCTGCGCCTTGACGGTTCGTGAAGATTCGCGTTAAAGAACTGTTCGGTTCAGGAATTATTCATCCGCGCGCGACCGGTCAGTGCGCCTGGTCCCAGTTGTCGCCGACGCCGGTATCCACCACCAGCGGCACCCGCAGCGTGGCGGCGGCCGCCATCCGGGCCGGCACCTGGGCCAGCAGGGTCGGCAGGAAGGCCTCGTCGACCTCGAACACCAGTTCGTCGTGCACCTGCATCAGCATCAGCGCGCGCCCGCCCTGCCCGGCCAGCCAGGCATCGATGTCGACCATCGCGCGCTTGATGATGTCCGCCGCGGTGCCCTGCATCGGCGCGTTGATCGCGGCGCGTTCGGCGCCTGCACGCTGCGCGGCGTTGCGCGAATGGATGTAGTCCAGCGCCAGCCGGCGGCCGAACACGGTTTCCACGTAGCCACGTTCGCGCGCCTGCTGGCGGGTGCGTTCCATGAAGTCGCGCACGCCGGGATAGCGGCTGAAGTACAGCGCGATGTAGTCCTGCGCCTCGCCGCGGCCGATGCCCAGCTGGCGCGCCAGCCCGAATGCACCCATGCCGTACATCAGCCCGAAGTTGATCGCCTTGGCCGCGCGACGCTCGTTGCCGCTGACCTCATCCAGCGGCTTGCCGAACACTTCCGCCGCGGTCGCGCGGTGCACGTCGGCGCCGCTTTCGAACGCGCGCACCAGCGCTGCGTCGCCGGACAGGTGGGCCATGATCCGCAACTCGATCTGCGAGTAGTCGCAGGCCACCAGCTTGCGGCCGGTGGGGGCGACGAAGGCGGTGCGGATGCGCCGGCCTTCCTCGCTGCGGATCGGGATGTTCTGCAGGTTCGGATCGGACGAAGACAGCCGCCCGGTGGCCGCTCCCGCCTGGTGGTAACTGGTGTGCACGCGGCCGGTGTCCGGGTTCACCATCTCCGGCAACTTGTCGGTGTAGGTGCTGCGCAGTTTCGCCAGGCCGCGGTATTCCAGGATCACCCGCGGCAGTTCGTGCTGGTCGGCGATCGCTTCCAGCGCTTCCTCGTTGGTCGAGGGCGCGCCGCCCGGGGTCTTCACCAGCGCCGGCAACTTGAGTTCGTCGAACAGCAGCGCGCCGAGCTGCTTGGGCGAATCCAGGTTGAAGCTGCGCCCGGCCAGTTCGGTGGCTTTCTGCTGCGCGGCCAGCATGCGCCGCGACAGGTCGGCGGACTGCCGGCGCAGTTCGTCGGCGTCGATCATCACGCCGTTGGCCTCGATCCGCGCCAGCACCGGAACCAGCGGCATCTCGATGTCGCGATAGACCGACAGCAGGCCCGGTTCCGCCTGCAGCTTCGGCAGCAGCACGCGATGCAGGCGCAGGGTGATGTCGGCGTCTTCCGCCGCGTAGCGGGTGGCATCGTCGAGCGCGACCTGCGAGAACGCGATCGCCTTGCTGCCCTTGCCGGCCACGTCCTCGTACTTGATCGTGGTGTAGCCGAGGTGGCGCTGCGCCAGCGAATCCATGTCGTGCCGTGCGATGCCGGCGTTGAGCACGAAGCTCTCCAGCAGGGTGTCGTCGGCATAGCCCGCAACCACGACGCCATGCCGGCGCAGCACGTGCAGGTCGTACTTGCCGTGTTGGCCGAGCTTCTTCTTCGCCGGATCCGCCAGCAGTGGGCGCAGGGCATCCAGCACCGAATCGCGCGGCAATTGCGCGGCCACGCCCGGCGCTTCGTGGGCGACCGGGATGTAGCAGGCCTTGCCCGGCTCCACGCACAGGCTGATGCCGACCAGGTTCGCCCGCAACGGGTCCAGCGAATCGGTTTCGGTGTCGAAGGCGAACGCTTCCGCCGCCTGCAGCTTCGCCACCCAGGCTTCCAGCTGCGCCGTGGTCAGCACGCATTCGTAGTCACCGGGCGCGGACAGCGCGGGATCGATGTCCGCCGGCGCGGCAGGCGCGCTGGCGGCGACGAAACCGTTGCCGCGCGCCACGCCGGGCTCCTTGTCCGCCGCCGGCGCGGCGGCCGCGCCGCCATCGAGCTCCTTCAACGCCTGGTTGAAGCCGTAGCGCATGTACAGCGCACGCAGGGCACCGGCATCGCGCTCGCGCAGCGGCAAGTTATCCGGCGCCTGCTCCAGCGCGACATCGGTCTTGATGGTGGTCAGTTCGCGGTTCAGCGGCAGCCGCGGCAGGGTCTCGCGCAGGCTCTCGCCGATCTTGCCGCCGATGTTGCCGGCATTGGCGATCACGCCGTCCAGGGTGTCGTATTCGGCAAGCCACTTCGCCGCGGTCTTCGGCCCGCACTTGGGCACGCCGGGGATGTTGTCGACGCTGTCGCCCATCAGCGCCAGGAAATCGATGATCTGGTCGGCGCGCACGCCGAATTTCTCGACCACCGCCGCGTCCGAATCGAGCTTGCCGCCGCTCATGGTGTTGACCAGCGCCACCCCGGGCCGCACCAGCTGGGCGAAGTCCTTGTCGCTGGTGGAAATGGTGACGTCGATGCCGGCGCGCGCGCCCTGCACCGCCAGCGTGCCGATCACGTCATCGGCTTCCACGCCATCGACGCGCAGGATCGGGAAGCCCAATGCCTGCACGATCTGCAGCATCGGTTCGACCTGCGCGCGCAGTTCGTCCGGCATCGGCGGGCGGTTCGCCTTGTACTGCGGGTCGAGGTCGTCGCGGAAGGTCCTGCCGGGCGCGTCGATCACGAACGCGGCGAACTCCGGCTTCTCCTTCAGGTGCGCGCGCAGCATGTTGACCACGCCGAACAGCGCGCCGGTCGGTTCGCCGGCCGCGTTGGTGAGCGGCGGCAACGCGTGGAAGGCGCGATACAGGTAGGAGGAACCGTCGATCAGCACGAGTTTCGGCATGCCGCGATTGTACGGGGCGCTGCCGGACCCGCGGCCGCGTGCTTCCCGCATACTGGGCGCATCCCGCACCGGAGCCGCGCCATGCGCATCGCCTTGCCGTCCGTCCTCGCCGTGGTCCTCGCCGTCGCAGCCTGCAGCACGGTGCCGCCGGAAGACATGCTGGCGAACGCGGAGCCGACCACCCGCACCGAAGCCAATGGCGACACCGTCACCGAATACCGGGTGGCCGGCGCGCTGAAGATGGTCAAGGTGGTGCCGTTCCGTGGCCCGACCTACTACATCCACGACCGCGACGGCGACGGCAAGCTGGACTGGGGCAAGGGCGAAGCCCCGCTGACCTACTACAAGCTGTACAGCTGGTAGCCGCTCAGCGGCGCGCGTAGCCGATCCAGCCCAGCAACGGGCGCCCGGACAACGCGGCCAGCGCGCACAGCAGCAGGACCGCGCCGCCGTGCCAGAGCAGGGTCAGCGCGGCGCTCTCCTGGCCGTGCACCAGGCTGACCGCCGCCGACGACAGGCCGGCCGCGCTCAGCACCGCCAGCGCCGCGGTCGGCACCGGCCGCAGCACGCCGGCGTGGCGGACCAGCAACAGCATCACCAGCAGCATCGGCGTACTGACAACGGTGATCATCAGCGCGCAGTGCCAACTCTCCAGGCCGAACGCCAGGGTGCCGGCACGCGCTTCCGCAAGGCAGCCCCAACCCATGCCGGCGAACCAGGCCAGTGCCGGCGGCAGCGCCAGCCAGGCCCAGCCCGGCGAGCGCCCCGGCACGCTGACCTGGAACACCGCATGCGCGGCGACGATCCCGGTCAGCAGGCTGCCCCACCACGCCAGCCCGCCGCCGGGCACCGCCATGTCCGCGGGCATGCCGCCGCGCCAGCCCAGCAACACCGCGAGCACCGCGACCACCGCCATGCTGGCGGCCAGCCAGCCCACGGTGCGCTGCATGGGCGACGCCAGCGGCCGCACCGGCACTACCTCCAGCGCCAACTGTTCGATCAGGCGATCGGTGTCACGGGACATGGTCGTGTTCTCCTTGCAGTGCGCGGCGCAACGCCTTCAACGCACGATGGCTTGCGACTTTCAGGGCGCCGGCGGATTGCCCGCCGCTTGCTTCGGCTTCGCGCAGCGACAGTTCCTGCAGGTGCAGCAGGCGCACCGCGTCGCGCTGCCCGGGGCTGAGGCGTCCCACCGCAGCGCGCATCCGCGCATCCTGCTGCGCGCGTTCGAGCCGTTCGGCAGGCCCGGGCTCTGCGTCCATGTGGGCCTCCTCGTCCAGCGCTTCGCCCAACCGCAGGCCCTCGCGCTGGCGACGCCGCAACAGGTCGATGCAACGGCGGCTGGCGATGGTGGCCAGCCACGGCTTGAACGGGCGCCCCGGTTGGTAGGTGTGGCGGATACCGTGGACCACCAGCAGGATCTCCTGCACCGCGTCCTCGACATCCTCGTGGCCGAGCAGGCGCCGCGCGATCGCGCGCAGGTACGGGCCGATCGCCTGCAGCAAGGCCTGGTAGGCCTGGCGGTCGCCGGCCTGCGCCAGCGCCATCCACGTCCCCCAGTCATCGGGCGATGGATCGGCTTGCGGGGCGGCGTCAGCGTCGGTCGGCACGGGACACGCCGGGTGGCGGAGGACGACGCCCATCATGCACCCTGCTGCCGGAGCCGCCCGGCCAGCAGGCGATCGAGGGCCACCCGGCCACCGCCGTGGGCGAGCAGGTAGAGCGCGGCGGCGGCCCACAGCGCGTGGGTCGGGAACGCCAGCGGATACACGAACACCTGGATCACCAGGGTCATGCCGAGGATGCCCAGTGCGGCCAGCCGCGTGCCCAGTCCCAGCAGCAACAGCAGCGGCAGCACATGCTCCGCGCCGGCGGCGAGCAACGCCGCCCACTCCGGCGGCAACAGCGGCAACGCGTATTCGCTGCGGAACAGTTCCAGCGCCGACGCGCTGACCTGCGGCCAGCCCCACTGCACCTGCAGCGCCAGCGGATCCAGCACCAGGCCCTCGATCTTGGTCTGCCCGGACAGCCAGAACGTGAACGCCAGGCCGATGCGCGCGAGCCAGCCGATGGCTTCCGCTACCCAGCTCGAAGCGACGGGCGCGGCATGCCGTGCAAATGTCGTACTCATGACACCTCCGCGAGGCCGTCTGGATCGGGTTGCACGGCAACCGCCAGGCCATCGCCGGCCAGGTGCGCCAGCAACGCGGCGCAAGCCTGCGGGGACAACGCCGCCACTGCCTGCAGCAGCGGTGCGCCGCGCTGCAGCGCATCCAGCGCCAGCGCGCAACCGCTCGGCAGCGCGTCGACCTGCACCCGCCCCGTCGGGTCGCGCCAGGCCAGCGCGTCCTGCGCAGCGTAGGCATCGACCTGGTCCAGTTCGGCCAGTTCCGGGTGCGCCGCGCGCATGTGCGCAAGCCACAGGTCGGCCGCCGCATGGGTGCAGGCCAGCCATGCGCAGGCCGGGTGCAGCAACACGCGCACCTGCCCAAGCCGCTGCGGATCCGCCTGCAGCGCGTGCCAGGCTGCGGCCGGCAAGGCGTCGGCATCGGCGGCGTGGAACACGCGCAGGCAGGCCGCTTCCAGCCGGGCGACATCAACCAGGTACGGCAGTGTCGCCGGCAGCGGGGTGGTGGCGAGGAAGCCGGGCAAGACCTGCACGTATTCGGCCAGCACCGGCGTGCGCGGCGGGGTTGCGCGCGCGCATTCGCGCGCGAGGTGGGCGAAGCCGTCCACGCCCAGCAGCGCGCGCAGCACCGGATAGGCCGCGGCGAACGCGGCAATCAGGGCACTGGTCGTGTTGTTGCGATAGACCGCGTAGCGATGCTCGCGCGCCTGCGGATCCGCGGCATGCAGCGCCTGCGGGACCGGCCGCTCGGGTCGTAGCAGGCCGGCGGCGAAATCGGCGTGTCCGTTCATGCCGCCACCGCCGTCGCTGCGTCGCGCAGGCAGGCATCGGCAAGCGCCGCCTGTGCGCGCAGCACCGGGTAATCGGGAACGTCGGTGTCCCATTCGACCAGGGTCGGCACCAGGCCGACCTGCGCCAGCACCTCGCGGTACAGGGACCACACCGCATCGGCAACCGGCGCACCGTGATCGTCCACCAGCAGGTGCCCGCCGTCGTGGTCCGCCACCGTTGCGTGCCCGGCCAGGTGGATCTCGCCCACCGCGTGCAGCGGCAATCCGGCGAGGTAGGTACGCACGTCGCGGCCATGGTTGCGGCAGCTGACATAGGCATTGTTGACGTCCAGCAGCAGGCCGCAGCCGCTGCGGCGCACGACCTCGGCCAGGAAGCCGGCCTCGGCGTGGTCGGCGGCTTCGAATTCGAGATAGGTGCTCGGGTTTTCCAGCAGCATCCGCCGGCCCAGCAGGTCCTGCACCTCGCCGACGTGGCTGCACACGCGGCGCAGGCCGGCGTCGTCGTAGCGAAGCGGCAACAGGTCCGGGTAGTGGACGCCGTCGTGGCTGGACCACGCCAGGTGCTCGGAGAACTGCGCGGCCGGATGCCGCTCGAGCAACCTGCGCAGGCGCTGCAGGTGGGTGCGATCCAGCGGGTCGTGGCCGCCGATCGACAGCCCCACGCCATGCACCGACAGCGCCGTGCGACCGCACAGCGCCGCCAGTTGGCGATGCGGCAGGCCGCCATCGCCGAAATAATTCTCCGCATGCACCTCGACGAAGGCCGGCGGTGCGGGATCGGCCATCAGCGCATCGAAATGCTCCGGCTTGAAACCGATCCCGGCCTGCATGGGCAGGCCGGGGCCGGGCGCGCCGGCGCGGGGGAGGGTGGCACTGGCGCGCATCAGCGGGCTCACATCGCCTTGGCGGGCATCGTGGCTTCGAACGCCGCCAGCTGGCCCTTGCCGGTCGGCGAGGTCTTGGAGGCGGTCTTGGTGCAGGTGCCGGCGGCAACGTACTTCCAGGCATTCGCCTGGTGGTCGCTCTTCGAGGTGCCGGCGCAACTGGTGCCGGGGCCGGCGGCGCAGTCGTTCTTGCCAGCCATCGCCACGCCGTAGCACTTCTCCTTGGCCATCGCCTTGTCGCCGGCCTGGGCCGGGGTGACGGCGCCCAGCAAGGCAGAACCCAGGACCGCGGCAAGCGCGGCGGCGGTCAGGGCGGGGGTACGCAGATCGGACATCGGGATTCTCCTGTGGGCGCAACCCGCCACTCGGGTTGCACAGGAGGATTCGTCGGTGGGGCGCGTTTGGTTACACCCGCTTGCGACCGCGTGCGCGCTGCCGGCCTACGCGGGGGTCAGGTTGGCGTAGGCCAACACCAGCCACTTGCTGCCGGCGTCCTCGAAGTTCACCTGCACCCGCGCGTGCGCGCCGCTGCCCTCGACATCGGTGACGAAACCGGTGCCGAAGGTGGGATGGCGCACGTTCGCGCCCAGCCGCACTGGCGATGCCTCGAGCGCTGCATGCCCGCGATCGCGCGGGGTGAAGCGATTCGCCTGCATTGCGTAACCCCCGCGCGCGACCTGCGGCTTCGGGCGGATCTCGCGCAGCAGGGCCTTCGGGATCTCGCGCAGGAACCGCGACGGCAGGCCGTACATGTCGCTGCCGTGGATGCGCCGGGTCTCGGCGTGGCTGAGCACCAGCTGCTGCCGCGCGCGGGTGATGCCGACGTAGGCCAGCCGGCGTTCCTCGGCCATCCGGCCGGGCTCTTCGGCGGAGCGCATGTTCGGGAACAGGCCTTCCTCCAGGCCGGCCAGGAACACCAGCGGGAATTCCAGGCCCTTGGCGCTGTGCAGGGTCATCAGCTGCACGCCATCCGCGCCTGCCTGCGCCTGCCCTTCGCCGGCTTCCAGCGAGGCATAGCTGAGGAACGCCACCAGTTCGCTCATCTGCGCGGCGTCTTCGTCGTCGCCGCGGCGGAAGCGCGAGGCGACCGAGACCAGTTCGTCCAGGTTGTCGGTGCGCGAATCCAGCTGCCCGCGCGACTCGTTCTCGTAATGCAGGCGCAGGCCGCTGCGCGCGAGCACGTGGTCGATCTTTTCCTGCAGCGGCATCGAAGCGGTTTCCACCGCCAGCGCATCGATCAGGCGCTCGAACGCCGCCAGCGCATTGCGCGCGCGCGCGGCGAGCACGCTTTGCGTGCACAGCTTCTGCACCGCGCCCCACAGCGAGACGCCGTGTTCGCGCGCGCACAGGCGCACCTCGTCGAGGGTGCGTCCGCCGATGCCGCGGGTCGGCGTGTTGACCGCGCGCTCGAACGCCGCGTCGTCGTCGCGGTTGGCGACCAGCCGCAGGTAGGCCAGGGTGTCCTTGATCTCGGCGCGCTCGAAGAAGCGCATGCCGCCATACACGCGATACGGGATCTGCGCCGCCAGCAACGCCTCTTCGAACGCACGCGACTGCGCGTTGCTGCGGTACAGGATCGCGGCCTCGCCGTGGCTGCCGCCGTCGCGCACCCACTGGGCGATGCGCTCGATCGCGTAACGCGCTTCGTCGACCTCGTTGTAGGCGGCGTACACGTCGATCGGCTCGCCTTCGCCGGCATCGGTCCACAGCTGCTTGCCGAGGCGATCGTCGTTGTGCGCGATCACCGCGTTGGCGGCGTTGAGGATGTTCGCGCTGGAGCGGTAGTTCTGCTCGAGCTTCAGGGTGACCGCACCCGGGTAGTCGCGCAGGAAGCGCTGCACGTTCTCCACCTTCGCCCCGCGCCAGCCGTAGATGGCCTGGTCGTCGTCGCCGACCACGAAGACGTGCCCAGAAGCCGCCTGCCCGGTCTCGCCGGCAAGCAGGCGCACGAAGCCGTACTGGATCGCGTTGGTGTCCTGGAATTCGTCGACCAGCAACTGGCCGAAGCGGTGCCGGTAATGCGCCAGCAACGCCGGCGTGTCGCGCAGCACTTCATGCGCGCGCAGCAGCAGTTCGGCGAAATCGACCAGCCCGGCGCGTTCGCAGCGCAGCTGGTATTCGGTGTAGGCGCGCAGCATCACGCTGCCCCACTCGTCCGCTTCCGGCTGGATATGCTGCGGCCTGCGCCCTTCGTCCTTCTGCGCGTTGATCCACCACGCGATCTGCCGCGGCGGGAAGCGCGCCTCGTCGATCTCCAGCGCCTGCGCCACGCGCTTGACCAGCCGCTGCTGGTCGTCGGAATCCAGCACCTGGAAGCTTTCCGGCAACTTCGCGTCCTGCCAGTGCAGGCGCAGCAGCCGATGGGCGATGCCGTGGAAGGTGCCCACCCACATCCCGCGCGGTTCGCCACCCAGCTGCTGGGCGATGCGCGCGCGCATCTCGCCGGCCGCCTTGTTGGTGAAGGTGACCGCGAGGATGCCGTGCATCGGCACGCCGTAGACCTCGTGCAGCCAGGCGATGCGGTGGGTGAGCACGCGGGTCTTGCCGGAACCGGCGCCGGCGAGGACGAGATAGTGGCCCGGCGCAGCGGACACGGCCTCGCGCTGGGCCGGGTTCAGCCCGTCGAG
>Ga0073902_10000900_pt1 | contig 16668 bp, 18 predicted proteins | sample KloWWTmeKNB19Kit_FD_66667 | JGI IMG/M metagenome (GOLD analysis project Ga0073902, IMG submission 66667) | Active sludge microbial communities from Klosterneuburg, Austria, studying microevolution and ecology of nitrifiers - Klosterneuburg... | ecosystem: Engineered > WWTP > Aerobic digester >...
GCCAGTACGAGCGCGATGTCGCACGTGATGGCCGAGGCAAACCACTTGCGTCCGGATAGGCGCCAGCGGCCTCGATCGTCCTGGCGCGCAATGGTTTCACTGCCGCCGACATCGGAACCGCCACTGGTCTCGGTCATCCATTGGCCACTGATCCAGAACTGCTTCGGATCACGGCTGATGAGGTGCGGCACGGCGCGGTCGATGAGCGCCTTGTTGTCGCTGTCCATCAATACTTTCAAGGCACCATCGGTCATCGCCAGTGGACATGAATACAGTTCGCTGGAGGGATGGAACAAATAATTGAATGCGAACTGCAATGGACGCCCGTGCTGGGCTAGCCAATCGTCCTGACCGAGTGCGATCAGACCCCAGGTGGCGGCGATCGCCGGCGCATCGCGCCAGAACGGACTGACTTCGACGTGGTCGACGCGCTGTCCAAAGGCATCGAAGGGGAGGTGCCGCGGTTCGAGATGGCGTTGCGCCAGTTGCTGCGTGTACCAGTCGTTCGCGGCCAGTTCACCGAATTCGGCGAGCTTGCCTTCGTAGTCGGCAAGCACCGTCGGCGGCAATACCCGCCGCAACCACGAGCGCAGCACGCGATCGTCGAGATAGGTGTTCGCCAGCATCGGTGCAGTCTGAATGAAACCCATGGTTCTCTCCGACGCTCGTGCGCCGCTGCGTCCCGTGCAGCGACGGCAACTTAGCCGGAGCGCGCGAGGACGACAAGCGACACGACGAGCGGATCAGTTCGACTTTGGCATTTTGCGCAGGCCGAAGATCGCCGCCAGCGCAAATAGAACTTCCAGCGCCGCATAACTGCGAGCGAGTGGATTCGACCACAGTTCCATCACGCCATGGCTCAAATACAGCAAAGAAACGATGCCACCGATCATTAGCATGCGGCGGTAGCTGTGCAGAGCTGCGGGAATCAATGCTGTCAGCGGCAGAACGGCGACCACCACGACCAGCCAAGGCGATAACGATCGGGGTGGCTGCAGTAGTCCATGCCACACGAGTTGCAGCAGGGCTTGGGCGATCAGCGCGAGCGATGGAATCCGGTCGCGCAGGTTCATCGGGCGAGCCGAACGGCGATGTCGGCGACACGCCGACCGAGCGCGCGGGCGAGTGCGCGTTCATCGGCATCGATTTCGCGTTCGCCACGTGCTCCGGCGAGGTGCGATGCACCGTAGGGTGTGCCGCCACTGCGCGTCGTTGCGAGCGCGGGTTCGGTGAAGGGCAGGCCGACGATCAACATGCCGTGATGCAGCAGCGGCAGCAGCATCGATAGCAGAGTGGATTCCTGGCCGCCGTGCAGAGTCGAGGTCGACGTGAACGCCGCCGCGGGCTTGCCGGCCAAGGTGCCCGAAAGCCATTCGCTGGAAGTGCCGTCGAGGAAGTATTTCAGCGGTGCAGCCATTTGGCCGAAGCGCGTCGGACTGCCGAGAATCATGGCCGCGCACGACGTCAAGTCGTCACGGCTACAAAACGGTGGGCCGTCGTCAGGAACCGATGTCTGGTTTGCATCCTCGTGGGATGGGTGCACCGGCGGCACGGTGCGGACACGTGCAATAGCCCCTGTGCATTCGCCGACGCCACGAGCGATTTGGCGTGCGAGTTCCGCGGTCGCGCCGTGGCGCGAATAATAGAGAATCAGAATGTCAGTCATGGCCTGTTGCGTGAAAACAACGCGACTTGCGAGGGCGGAACATTCGGTTCATTCCGCTGTCAGTAAATTGCGCTGCATCGTAGCGGTTTACGCAGGGAGTGCCCATGAAGTTCGTGTTGCTGTTGCTGGCGTTCTTGTTCACTACACGTATCGAAGCGGCTGATATCGCCACCGCTCCGAAGTCGCCGATGTTGGTCGTGAAGACGCTTGATCACGGCGAATTCGATCTCGCCAAGCAGCGTGGCCATTGGGTGCTGGTAAATTTCTGGGCGACTTGGTGCTCGCCCTGCCTCAAGGAAATTCCGGATTTTTCGGCGTTCGATCAAGCACGCGATGATGTCGTCGTCATTGGCCTGGCGTTTGAGGAAATCGAACAGTCTGAGTTGCGTGCGTTCCTGAAAGAACATCCGGCCAGTTATCCGATCGCCTTGGTCGATGTCTATGCGCCGCCCAAGGATTTCGACGTACCGCGCGGTCTGCCGACCAGTTGGCTGATCGCGCCGGATGGCACGATCGCGGAGAAATATCTGGGCCCGATCACCAGTGCCGATCTCGCGCGGCGCATCGATCAGAAGCAGCCGTGATGGCAGCAGCGCGCTTCATCGTTCGCGGCAAAGTGCAGGGCGTGTTCTATCGCGCATCGACCCGCGATCACGCGATCGCGCTCGGATTGGTGGGCGCAGCGAATAATCTGGAAGATGGTTCGGTCGAAGTGATGGCGTCCGGTACCGGTAATGCGCTGGTCGAACTCGAACGCTGGCTCTGGCACGGCCCACCGGCTGCGCACGTTGTCGAAGTGCGCCGCGAGGAATGGCCGACGACAGAGACCTTCCGCGACTTTGTGACCGGTTGAGGCGTGCACCGCGTCCTGACATCGCTGTTGCTGCTGGCCGCATGTGCAGCACGGGCGACGCCAGCAACTTGGTTCTTCCCGGAGCAGCCCGGTGCGGCGCCGGCGGTGGTGCAACTCGCCGCCGATGACCGTGTTGCGGTGCGCCTTTCCGGCGTGTTGCGCGGACAGGGTTTCGCCTATGCGAACTGGCGCGATCCGAGCTATTCCGCAGCGGGTCTTGGTGCATTGTTGGATGCGGGCCATGGCATCGATCGGTCGCGCATCGCGTTGGTCGCGTCTGGCGATGCCGCTCGCTCCGCGATCGCGATACTCGCGTCGGCGGGTGCTGCGACGATGCCACCGGTGCGGGGTATCGCCTTGCACGTCGATGCGGCGACTGACTGGCCTGAGTTGCCGACCGTACGACCGTGGCCGGCGATGCTGCTGACCTACACCATCGACCAGCCTGCAGCGCGCGACGCGGCGTTTGATCTGGCCGAACGTGCGCGTGTTGCCGGCGCGCAAGTGTGGCTGCAACCGGTCGCTACGGCCGATGCCGATTTCCAAAATGCTGGTCTCGGGTCATGGTTGTCGTCGCTGAAAGTGACGCGCGCGCGCCGATTCGAGGATGCTTTGGTCGCGCCGTACACCGGCGCCCGACAGGAAACGCTGTTGGCAGCTTTGGAAGCGGTTTCGCCGCGCGCTGCAGATGATATGGCGATCGCGCACATCATCGACGCCGACTCGGGTCGCCAGTCCGATCTGGTGCTCGATCCGCAAGGTCGCATCCTGCGCGTATCGGCGACCGCTACGGTGGCTGAATTTGACGCGCGCAATGCACTGCGTGCCGTTTACGGCGAGGGCAAGGCTGCTGTTCGAATGGGTTCAGCGGTGGCGCTGAGCCTGGTCCATCCAGAAACCGGTACGACAGTATTAGCCATGGCGATGACGTTGGCGATGCCCGACGGTACTCGCAGCGTATTGATGTTGCGGCATGCGGACGGCAGCTATGCCTATCTCGATTTGAACGATGATCGCGGTATTCGCGCGATGCTGCCATCGAATGATGCCCAAGATCATGGGCGTGTCTGGTGGGTCTTGACCGAACGCGCCGATGCCGATGGCGGCCGCTTGTTACGCATTGCGCTGCAGGCGGGCGAACCACATCGTGGTTTGTGGTGGGACCCGAGCCATCCCGGTGAAGCGATCGACCTGCAGCCGGTGCAAGGCGGCCACAGTGTCGTTTTCGCGACCTACGACGACGTCGGTCAGTCGCGCTGGTATTTAACGAGTGGAAAAATCATTCAAGATCGTTTCGACGCAAGCCGCGACGGCCTGCAACTGATGCGCCGCAATCCTGCGCTGTCGTTGCCGAAGCGCGATCCGCAGCGGAGTGGCAGCATCGCGATTGATTTCGCCATCGATGCGCGCCATCCAATCTGTATGCAACGCAAGGCGGTCGCGGCGCAACTAGCACTATTGACGGTAAACGAAGGCGGCCGCTCGCGCGTGTGGTGCATCGAACCGGTAACGTTACCTGCGGGCGTTCCCGAGGCCGATGTCAATGGCACGTGGTACGGCGGTGCCAATGATTCCGGGTGGGGCCTGACCGTCGTCGCCTCCGGGAGCGGCGACGCGCAGTTGCTTTCGGCGGTGCTGTATTTCCACGATGCCGACGGTTGGCCGCGCTGGGCGATGGGTGCTGCACGCGCCGGTGCGGCGGGCGCTGTGTTGGTGATGCATGACTACGCACAGGGGTGCATCGGTTGCACCGACACGCGTCTGCAGCCGCGTGTAATTGGTGAATTGCGCCTGCGCACCGACGGCTGGTGCGGCCGCCCAGAGTTGCGTGCAGCGTTCGACTTGGCGGCCGGAAATGCCGACGTGTTGTTTCAGCGCGGTGAGTCGCCGTTGCAGCGCGTCACCCAAGCGCGCTGCGATTGATCAATAGCGTTCGCGCACCAACACCGCCTTGGCACCGAGTTTGTCTTTGCCGAGGGTTTTTCGCTGCAACGGCAACAACTCCAGCGGTTCCGGTGCAATTTTCAGATCGGGTAGTTGCTCAAGCAGGTGCGCAATCATGTTCAAGCGCGCACGCTTCTGGTCGTTCGCATCGACCACGAACCACGGCGTATGCTTACGGTGCGTGGCCTTGAAAAATTCGTCGCGAGCGATGGTGTAGTCGTTGTATTTCGTGCGCGCGGCAATGTCGATCGGCGAAATTTTCCAGCGCTTAAGCGGGTCGTCGATGCGTTCGGCGAAGCGTTCTTCTTGCTGCGCTTGATCTACCGAAAACCAATACTTGAACAGAAGAATGCCGTCGTCGATCAGCATCTGTTCGAATTGCGGTGTCTGCACCAGCCAACGCTTGTATTCGCTATCGTTGCAGAACCCCATTACGTGTTCGACGCCACCGCGGTTGTACCAACTGCGATCGAACAGCACGATTTCCCCATTTGCCGGCAGGTGTTCGACGTAGCGCTGGAAATACCACTGCGTGCGCTCGCGTTCGGTTGGTTTCGGCAGCGCCACCACGCGGCAACCACGTGGATTAAGCACTTGCGAGATGGCATTGATTGCACCGCCCTTGCCGGCGGTATCGCGCCCCTCGAACACGGCCACAACGCGTTGGCCGGTGGCTTGCACCCATCGCTGCATTTCGCATAACTGCACCTGTAATGGATGCAGAAGTTCGACGTACTCTTTCTTCTTCAGCGTCGACATGGCGGTTCCTTAGTGTTCGTGCAAGCGAGGTTTCAGCCCGACCAAATTGCATGGCCGGGTGCGAGCATCGAATTGTGCCTGAAGGATATTCTCCCAAGCGGTACGACAGGCCGAGGTTGATCCCGGCAGTGCGAACAGGAAGGTGGCATTTGCGAGACCGGCAAAGGCGCGTGATTGCAAGCCGGCGGTGCCGATTTCGGTGACTGAAATGGCGCGGAACAATTCGCCGAAGCCGGGCATTTCCTTGTCGAGTAGTGGCAGGATCGCCTCGGGTGTCGAATCGCGCCCGGTGAATCCGGTTCCGCCGGTAATCAGCACACCATCGATGGCGGTATCGGCGATCCACTGCGAGACGATCGCCCGCATTCGATAGACATCGTCGTTCACGATTTCGCGTGCGGCGATGTGATGGCCTGCAGCGTGCAGCGCCTGTTCGAGGTAATCGCCAGAGCTGTCGTTGTCGCGGCTGCGCGTGTCCGAGACCGTCAATACGGCGATATGCAGTGAAACGAAGTGGGTGAGTGCAGTCATGCGGCCTCAGTGATCAGTTTGAGTTCGTCGGCTTGGTGTTCGCGCGACAGTGCATCGATCACCGGATCGAGTTCACCTTCAACGATGGCGTCGAGCGAATACAAGGTCAGGCCGATACGGTGGTCGGTGAGGCGGCCCTGCGGGAAGTTGTAAGTGCGAATGCGCTGCGAGCGATCACCCGATCCGACCTGCACGCGCCGCAATTCGGCCTGCGCCGCGTGTTGCTTCTGCTGCTGTTCGTCGAGCAGTCGCGCCTTGAGCAGACTCAGCGCGCGCGCTCGGTTCTTGTGCTGTGAACGCTCGTCCTGACACTCGACGACGATCCCGCTCGGCAGATGCGTCACGCGGATTGCCGAATCGGTCTTGTTCACATGCTGGCCGCCGGCACCAGAGGCACGGAAGGTATCGATTCGCAGGTCGGCCGGATTCAGTTCGATCTCTTCGATGTCGTCCACTTCCGGCAGTACCGCGACGGTTGCGGCCGAGGTGTGGATACGGCCCTGCGCTTCGGTCTCCGGAACACGTTGGACGCGATGCGTGCCGGACTCGAATTTCAGTCGCGCAAATGCGCCTTCGCCTTCAACGCGGGCGATCACTTCCTTGAATCCACCATGTTCACCGGCATTGGCGGAAATCAGCTCGACATGCCAGCGTTTCGATTCGGCATAGCGCATGTACATGCGATAGAGGTCGCCGGCAAAGATGGCGGCTTCGTCGCCGCCGGTGCCGGCACGGATTTCCAAGAACACCGGGGCATCGTCGCGTGGGTCACGTGGCACCAGCAGTAGGCCGAGCGATTCATCCAGATGCTGGCGCTCCGCTTCGAGCGACTGCAGTTCCTCAGTGGCCATCGCGCGTAGTTCGGCATCGTCTTCGGACTGCATCTGTTTTGCCGAATTAATTGCCTTGGCGTTCATGTCCATCGCGCCGAGACGGTCGGCGATTGGTTCCAGTTGTGCGTATTCGCGCGACAGTTCGCGGAAACGCTTCTGGTTGGCGAGCACCTCGGATTCGGCGAGTAATCGTTCGACTTCGACCTTGCGCTCGGCTAGGGCTTCGAGCTTGCGTCGGATCGACGGAGTCATCGCTTGCGATCGTCCGCCACGAACAGTTGCTCGGCGCTTCGCAACAGGTCGGCGTCGCCGCGCAGTGCTGCAGCGCGCAAGTTGCTCGACGGTGCGTGCAGTAGCTTGTTGGTCAGGGTATGGGCGAGAAAGCTCAGCGCCTCGGCTGGATCGCGACCGCCTTGCAGTAGCGAATGCGCTTTCTCCAGCACCTCGTCGCGATGACGCTCGGCCTCGGCGCGGATTTTTTGAATCGGACCCTGGCCATCAATGGCGCGCAGCCAGCCCATAAAGTGTTCGGCTGCGAGCGCAACAATTTCTTCGGCCTCATGAGCGGCCTCGCGGCGCGAGCGCATTGCCTCGTCGATCGAGCGGCCGATGTCGTCGACAGTGTACAGGTAGATGTCTTCCAGTTCGGCGACGTCGGCCGCGATGTCGCGGGGCACCGCGAGGTCGAGCATGAATTGTGGACGATGCCGGCGCGCTTTCAGGGCATTCGCGGCGATGGTCTTGGTAATCACCGGATCGCGCGCTGCCGTTGAGGAGATCACGATATCGGCCTGGACGAGTGCATCCGGGAGATCGCACAGCGCGATGGCCTGGCCATGAAAGCGATCAGCGAGCCCGCGTGCATTCGCCAGCGTCCGGTTCGCGACCACCAGTCGCTTCACCCCAGCTTCGGCAAGATGACGAGCGCAGAGTTCGATGGTGTCGCCGGCACCGATCAGCAGCACCCCGGCGGTCGCGAAGTCGGCGAAGATTTGTTGCGCCAGTCGCACCGCAGCGAACGCGACCGAGACCGGGCTTGCGCCAATGCGGGTTTCGCTGCGCGCACGCTTGGCGACACTGAAACTTTGTTGGAACAACCGATCCATAGCCGAGTTGAGCGCTCCGGCATCGCGTGCGAGGTGATACGCAGTCTTGACCTGTCCAAGAATTTGCGGCTCACCGAGCACCATCGAATCCAGTCCGGTCGCGACCCGGAACAAGTGGCGCACGGCGGCTTCGTTTTCGTGTTGATAGAGGAAACTGTCGAGCCGGCCGGGCGTCAGTTGGAAATACCGGTGCAGCCAATCGGTCGGCACGGTTTCGGCGCCAGGCGCGACTCGGCAATACAACTCCGTGCGGTTGCAGGTCGACACTAATGCCGCTTCATGGACGCCCGCGAGTGCATGCAATTCGCGCAGCGCGGCGCTGGTGTGCTCAGGTGCCAACGCCACCTGCTCGCGCAGGGCGAGTGGTGCGGTCTGGTGATTGAGTCCGAGGGCGAGAAGCGTCATGGCATGCGAAGATTGGCGGATGCGAATTGTCGGTGTCAGGCCCAAGATGGGCAAGAACGGAATGCGGCAAGCCTATCGTGCAGCCCTGCGTGCTGGCTTGATCGGTGTCATTTGTGCGCTGCTCGTGGCTTGTGCGGCGGCGCCGAAGCCTGGGCCTGAGCCTGAATTACCGGCGGCGCCGGATTTGATGGCCGACGATCTTGCGTTATTCGAGCGTTTTCAGGCCGAATACGCGCTGCAAGCTGGCGATCGCGAGGCTGCTGCCGAGCGTCTGGCCAAGGCCGCCATGCTCAGCGACGATCCGAAGCAGAGTTTGAGCGCATTACGCGCTGCCTTGTTTGCCGGGCGGCGGGCGGCGGCGCAGGCCTTGCTGGCGCGTTGGCGTGCGTTGGCACCAGGCGAACCAGCGAGTGATGCCTATGGCGCTGCCGTGGCTCTGGCCAGCGGCGATAGCACCACGGCAGAGACCGCGGCCGCCGCGCTGGGCGACGCCGTTGACGCCCGTCGCCGACTTGCCGAAGCGCTGCGTTGGGTTACGCCGACCGAACGTGTCCTGCCATTCGTCGAGTTGCGCTTGGCCCGTAGCGATGATGCCGAAGACTGGATGCACTGGACCGCATTCGCGCGCGACCGACGCGCGCCGGAAGTGGCGATGCGCCTTGCCGATCTGGCGACACAACGGTTTCCGCGCGATGCCCGAGTGTTCGTTCTGCGCGCCGCTTTGGTGCGTGAGCGCGATCCGGCGGCGGCGGTGCCCGATCTCGAACAGGCGCTGGCGCTCGACGGCAAGTCCGCGCTGGTCCGGATGTCGCTGGCACACGCCTACAACGCCGCGGGTGATGCCGCAAAAGCAGCAGATGTGGTCGCCGGTATCGATCCCGCCACGGACGAGTCGATCACCGCCGAGATTGCGTATGCGTCGCGCGCCACTGACCAGCGCTCGATGCGTGCGGCTTATCGGCATCTGGCGTCCTTGTTGGCCCCGCACCCACCGCATCGCTTGATGCTGTTGGGCAATGTTGCGGAACTGCTCGATCTCGATGGCGAAGCCGAGCGCTGGTATCGCGAGGTACCGAGCGGCGCGCCGCGCGTCGCCGCGCAGTTGCGTATTGCCGCCTTGCGCTTCGCCGCCGGTGATGCCGCCGCCGCACTCGCGACCATCGCCGAATTGCGTGCCAGCGGAACGCTGGGTCGCGACGACCTGGTGCGCAGCTATGTGCTTGAAGCGGAGGTCCGCCGGAGAGTGGAGGATGCGGCGGCGGCGGTTGCAGTCTTTGACGACGGTTTGCGCATGCTGCCGGATGACGGTGAGCTGATGTACGCGCGTGCGCTGATGCTGGCCGAAGCCGGTCGTGACGACGAGATGGAGCGCGACCTGCGGCGCATGATCGAGCTCGATCCAAACGATGCCGATGCGCTTAACGCACTCGGCTATTCGCTGGTCGATGCCAATCGTCAGTTGGACGAGGCCGCGGCCCTGTTGGCGCGGGCCGAACAGATCACCCCGGACAGTGCGGCCCTGCTCGACAGTATCGGCTGGCTTGCGTATCGACGTGGCGATCTAGATGGCGCTTTGGAGAAACTGCGTGCCGCTCATGCACAACTCAATGACCCGGAAGTAGCCGCGCATCTCGGCGAAGTGCTGTGGCAACGCGGCGATCACGATGCGGCACGCAAGGTTTGGACGGAAGCTGCGGCGCGCGAACCGGCACATCAGACGTTGCGCGAAACCATGCGGCGGCTCCTGCCATGAGGCGTGGTGGGTGGCACTGTGTTTTGATCTTGGCCAGCCTGATGCTGGCCGCTTGCGGCGCGCGCCGCGGTGCCATCGAAACGCTCGGCGATGCAGCGCATTGGCGACTTGAAGGCCGATTGGCGGTGTCCGACGGGCACGACAGCGGCAGCGGCACAGTGACCTGGGAACAGGAAGGTGCTTACTTCATGATTCAGTTGCGTGCCCCGATCAGTGGCCAGAACTGGCGGTTGTCCGGCGACGGCGCGCTGTGCACGCTCGAAGGTCTGCGCGCAGATCCGTTGACTGCGGACTCGCCGGAAGCGTTGCTGGAACGCGAATTGGGCTGGCATCTGCCGGTCGCGGCATTGCGTGACTGGCTGCAGGGACGCCCAATGAACGACGATATCCGCGTGATACGCGATAAATCCGGCCAGATCAGCGGATTTAGCGAAAGTGGCTGGGCCGTGAGCTATCGCGACTTCCGTGCCGGTCGGCCCACCCGCATCAGCGCGAACAAGCCGCCGTACCAAGTTCGGTTGGCGATCAAATCCTGGGTCGTTTTGCCGTGATCGACGCTGCGGCAAGCGTCTGGCCGGCACCGGCCAAGCTGAATTTGTTTCTGCACGTCGTCGGTCGTCGAGACGACGGTTATCACCGACTGCAAACGGTGTTCCAGTTCATCAATTTGGTCGACACAATCACGTTGGCGGCGCGCAAAGATCGCGAGATTCACCGGATTGCGCCGTTGCCGAATGTAGCCGCTGAAGATGATCTCTGCGTGCGCGCGGCGCGTGCGTTGCAGCGAACAACCGATTGCCATTTCGGCGCCCGGATCACGCTCGATAAGCGCATCCCGATCGGCGGCGGGCTCGGCGGTGGCAGTTCAGACGCCGCGACGGTGTTGGTTGGGCTCAATGAACTTTGGCAAACAGCACTGAACGTCGACGAATTGGCTGCGATTGGCCTGCAATTAGGCGCCGATGTGCCAGTTTTCGTGCGTATGCGCAATGCTTGGGCGGAAGGAATCGGTGAACAGCTTCAATCGATTGATCTGCCTCAACAATATTTTGTTGTTGTGGATCCGCGCGTTCATGTTGCGACGCCACAAGTTTTTGCTGCGCCGGAATTGACACGGGACACGCCGCCAACCACAATCTCGCGCTTCGTTTCGGGCGATCCGACACGCAATGACCTAGAACCGGTCGTGCGTGCGCGCCACCGTGAGGTGGATTCGGCACTGCGCTGGCTCTCGGGTCATGCGCCGGCACGGATGAGCGGCAGCGGTTCTTGTGTATTCGCAGCGATGGTCAGCGAGGCGCAGGCGAACGCAGTCGTTGCGGATTGTCCGCTGGAGTGGCGCGCCTATACGGTGCGCGGGTTGGCGCAGTCACCGCTCGCCGACGCCGTTTTGGCGTATCGGGCGGGGCATGCTCGCTAAGAGTTCGGTTTCACGTTGGGACGTCGCCAAGTCGGTAAGGCACGGGATTTTGATTCCCGCATTCGAAGGTTCGAGTCCTTCCGTCCCAGCCATTTCGTCCTGTAGCGGGGGCACGATGGCGCTGGCCGAGGATGTTGCTTCCTGATCATGACGCGCGGTCCGCCGCGACGGGTGAACGATGAAGACTGATGGAATCCTCGTATTTTCCGGCAATGCCCACCGCGCGCTGGCGCTGCCGGTCTGCAAGCAGCTCGGCGTGCCGCTCGGCAAGGCCTTGGTCGGCAAGTTTTCGGATGGCGAAGTCCAGGTCGAGATCGAAGAAAACGTGCGTCGGCAGGAGGTGTTCGTCATCCAACCGACGTGCGCCCCGACAGCCGAGAATTTCATGGAATTGCTGGTGTTGATCGATGCACTGAAGCGCGCATCGGTGGCCTCGGTGACCGCGGTTGTGCCGTATTTCGGCTACGCCCGCCAGGATCGTCGCCCGCGTTCGGCGCGTGTCCCGATCACTGCCAAGGTGGCCGCGAAGATGATCCAGGCTGCGGGCTGCGATCGCGTGCTGACGGTCGATGTGCATGCCGACCAGATTCAGGGCTTCTTCGATATCCCGCTGGACAACGTCTATTCGTCGCCGGTGCTGCTGGCCGATGTTTGGCGCCACCACGGTACGAAGAACATTGTTGTGGTGTCGCCAGATGTTGGCGGTGTGGTGCGCGCACGCGCGATCGCGAAACGCTTGGATGACGCCGACCTTGCCATCATCGACAAACGCCGCCCGCGTCCGAACGAGGCGACGGTGATGAACATCATCGGTGAAGTCGAGGGCAAAACCTGTGTGCTGGTGGACGACATCGTCGATACCGCTGGCACGCTCTGCGCTGCCGCCGCTGCACTGAAGCAGCGCGGCGCGTCCAAGGTGGTCGCCTACTGCACGCACCCGGTGCTATCGGGTCCGGCGATCGCGAACATCCAGAATTCCGCCATGGACGAACTGGTCGTGACTGACACGATCCCGCTCTCCGAGGCTGCACAAGGCTGCGGGCGTATTCGCCAGCTGTCGGTCGCCGAATTACTTGCTGAAACGATGCGACGCATCAGTTTCGGCGAGTCAGTCAGTTCGCTCTACATCGATTGATGGTCGCGAGCTGACGTTTCTGCTCCGCTGGTCGCGGCGGAGCACTTTCCACCGCGAGGTGGGTTTTTCCTAATAGAGTCAATCACATGGCAACTAAACAAGAAATCAAGGCCGAATCGCGTGGTGTCGAGGGCAAGGGTGCGAGCCGCCGCCTGCGTCACGCTGGCAAAATTCCTGCAGTGCTCTACGGCGCCAAGCAGAATCCGCAGAACATCCAACTCGATCAGATCAGCACCCAGTTGCTCGCCCATCACGAGTGGTTCTATTCGTCGGTGCTGCAACTGAATCTCGACGGCAAGGTGCAAAAAGTCCTGCTGCGCGACATCCAGCGCCACCCGTACAAAACGATCCTGATGCATCTCGATTTCCAGCGTGTTTCGGAAACCGAAAAGCTGCGTCTGTCGGTGCCGTTGCACTTCCTGAATCAAGAAAAGTCGCCTGCTGGCAAGACCGTCGGCGTCGTCATCACGCACGAGATGAACGAAGTCGAGATCTACTGCCTGCCGAAGCACATCCCGGAATTCATCGAGGTCGATCTGTCGGCGCTCGAAATCGGTGACATCTTGCATATGTCGAGTTTGAACCTCGGTGCTGATATCGAGATTCCGGCGTTGAAGCTGGGCAAGGAACATGATCTTGCGCTGGTTATTGCGCGGATGCAGAAGGCCGAGGTCGAGGTGGCCGCAGACGGCGCAGCAGGCGATGTACCAGCCAGCAAAGTTGCAGCCCCAGCCAAGGGCGCGGCCCCAGCCAAGGGCGCAGCGCCTGCCAAGGGTGGTGCTGCCGCCAAGGGCGCAGCGCCAGCCAAGGCAGCGGCGAAGAAGAAGTAATCCGTTCGCGTCACCGGTGGGCCAAGTGCCCATCCGGCGGTGCGAATGGATGCAGTGATGGCGGCATTGCGCCTCATCATCGGCCTCGGCAATCCCGGCGCCGACTATGCCAGAACCCGGCACAACGCCGGGTTCTGGTTTTTGGACGCGTTGGCTGAATCACTGGGCGCGCGCTTTGGTGTGGACGGCAAATTGCTTGCTGAAACGGCCAAAGGAAACATCGGCGGGCATCCGGTCTGGCTGCTGAAGCCGACGACCTTCATGAATCGCTGCGGACAATCGGTTTCGGCCGCGTTGCGTTATTACAAGATCGAAGCGGACGAATGTTTGGTCGCGCATGACGAACTGGATTTGCCGGCGGGCGCCGCTCGGCTCAAGTTCGATGGCGGCCACGGCGGCCAGAACGGGCTACGTGACCTGGTCGCGGCGCTTGGTCACGGCAAGTTCCATCGGTTGCGCCTTGGCATCGGTCACCCGGGCGATAAACACGAGGTGACCAACTGGGTGCTGGGCCGGCCTGGTCGGGACGACGAGCATGCGATCCGCGATGCCGTTGCGCGCAGTTTGCAGGTGCTGCCGCTGGCAGTGGCCGGCGACATGAACGGTGCAATGAAACTGCTGCACACGCCTGCGGGCGCAGCGCGGCCGTCGACTGGCACACGGCCCGCCACATAACGAATTCGAATCATCAAGGAATCACCATGGGTATCAAGTGCGGCATCGTGGGCTTGCCGAACGTCGGTAAATCGACGCTATTCAATGCGTTGACCAAGGCCGGTATTCCGGCGGCGAATTTTCCGTTCTGCACGATCGATCCAAACATCGGCGTCGTGCCGGTACCGGATGAGCGTCTCGGTGTGCTCTCTTCGATCGCCAAACCGCTGAAAATCATCCCGACCTTGATTGAGTTCGTCGATATTGCCGGCTTGGTCAAGGGCGCTGCGTCGGGTGAAGGTCTCGGCAACAAGTTTCTTTCACATATCCGCGAGGTCGATGCGATCGCACATGTCGTGCGCTGCTTTGAGCACACGGATATCGTCCACGTCGCCGGTCGCATCGATCCGCTGGACGACATCGACACGATCGATACCGAGCTCGCACTTGCTGACCTTGACTCCGTCGAAAAAGCACTGAATCGCGCCGAAAAGATGGCAAAAGCCAACGATAAGGACGCGATCGTGAAGAAAGAGGTGCTCACGCGCGTGCGCGATCACTTGAACGCCGGCAAATCGGCGCGCAGTGCCGGATTGTCTGCCGAAGACAAAGCCGTGATCCGCGATTTGTTCCTGCTTACGCTGAAACCAGTGATGTACGTCGCCAACGTCATGGAAGATGGATTCACGAATAATCCGTTCCTCGATGCCGTGCGCGCCCGCGCCGAGACCGAGGGCGCGGAAGTGGTCCCGGTCTGTGCCGCGATCGAGGAAGAGCTGTCGCAACTCGACGACGCCGACAAGCATGCATTTCTCGCGGACATGGGTCTGGACGAGCCGGGCCTGAACCGCGTCATCCGTGCCGGCTACAAGCTGCTTGGTCTGCAGACGTATTTCACCGCCGGCGAGAAGGAAGTTCGCGCCTGGACCATCAAGAAGGGGTTTACTGCGCCGCAGGCAGCGGGCGTGATTCACACCGACTTCGAGAAAGGCTTTATTCGTGCGGAAACCATCGGCTACGACGATTACATCGCGTTCAAAGGCGAGGCTGGGGCAAAGCAGGTTGGCAAGTTGCGGTTGGAAGGTAAGGACTACATCGTCAAGGAAGGCGACGTGCTGCACTTCCGCTTCAATGTCTGAACGAATCTCGACGACGCCTCGATAATTTGTCGTTCCGCCCGGTTGACGCCGATGCGTCGCGCCGTCAGAATGCCGGGCTCGTTCGCTGGAGGAATACCCAAGCGGCCAAAGGGGACTGACTGTAAATCAGTTGGCTCATGCCTTCGGTGGTTCGAATCCACCTTCCTCCACCAGTCGAACCGTTACCCGCGGATCGATTGGAGCAGTGGCAACACTGTACCGAAGCGGGAGTAGTTCAATGGTAGAACTGTAGCCTTCCAAGCTACTAGCGCGGGTTCGATTCCCGTCTCCCGCTCCATTGGCGGCTGCTCGTACGAACACAATTTGCTTTGCTCACGTAGCTCAGTCGGTAGAGCACTTCCTTGGTAAGGAAGAGGTCATGGGTTCGATTCCCGTTGTGAGCACCACAATTTTCAACCACCAATACTGATTGACCGGAGTCGGCAATGGCAAAGGGTAAATTCGAACGCACCAAGCCGCACGTAAACGTGGGGACGATTGGCCACGTGGATCACGGCAAGACGACGCTGACGGCGGCTCTGACGAAGATTGGCGCGGAGCGTTTTGGTGGTGAGTTCAAGGCATACGATCAGATCGATGCGGCGCCGGAAGAGAAGGCACGCGGCATCACGATCTCGACGGCGCACGTGGAATATGAATCGGCGAATCGCCACTACGCGCACGTGGACTGCCCGGGCCATGCGGACTATGTGAAGAACATGATCACGGGTGCGGCGCAGATGGATGGCGCGATCTTGGTGTGTTCGGCAGCGGACGGTCCGATGCCGCAGACGCGCGAGCACATTTTGCTGTCGCGCCAGGTGGGCGTGCCGTACATCGTGGTCTTCCTGAACAAGGCGGACATGGTCGATGACGCTGAGCTGCTGGAACTGGTCGAGATGGAAGTCCGCGAGTTGCTGACGAAGTACGACTTTCCGGGTGACGACACGCCGATCATTTCGGGTTCGGCACGACTGGCGCTGGAAGGTGATCAGTCACCGATCGGCGTACCGGCGATCCTGAAGCTCGTCGAAGCGCTGGACACCTACATCCCGCAGCCGAAGCGCGACATCGACAAGCCGTTCCTGATGCCGGTCGAAGACGTGTTCTCGATCTCGGGTCGCGGCACGGTGGTGACCGGTCGAATCGAGCGCGGCATTGTCAAGGTGGGCGAGGAAATCGAGATTGTCGGTATTCGTCCGACGACGAAGACGACGGTGACCGGCGTCGAGATGTTCCGCAAGCTGCTGGATCAGGGCCAGGCGGGTGACAACGCGGGGCTGTTGTTGCGCGGCACGAAGCGCGAGGACATCGAGCGTGGTCAGGTCATCTGCAAGCCGGGCACGATCACGCCGCACACGAAGTTTGAAGCTGAGGTGTATGTGTTGTCGAAGGAAGAGGGCGGTCGTCATACGCCGTTCTTCCGCGGCTACCGTCCGCAGTTTTACTTCCGCACGACGGACGTGACCGGTGCGTGCGAACTGCCGGAAGGCGTGGAGATGGTGATGCCGGGCGACAACACCAAGATGGTGGTGACGCTGATTCACCCGATCGCGATGGAAGAAGGGCTGCGTTTTGCGATCCGCGAAGGTGGCCGCACCGTCGGCGCCGGCGTCGTCGCCAAGGTCCTCGTTTAAACA
>Ga0073902_10000904_pt1 | contig 16635 bp, 15 predicted proteins | sample KloWWTmeKNB19Kit_FD_66667 | JGI IMG/M metagenome (GOLD analysis project Ga0073902, IMG submission 66667) | Active sludge microbial communities from Klosterneuburg, Austria, studying microevolution and ecology of nitrifiers - Klosterneuburg... | ecosystem: Engineered > WWTP > Aerobic digester >...
CTAATTCCAATTACAGGGAGCTGCTGAAGAGTAAATCGATCGAGCTCTACAACGCCTGGTTTACAAAGTATTACCGGAATCTGTAAGAGAGGGCGCCACATTAGCGAGTTGGCGCTTTAGCGTGTTGGCGCTTTAGCGAGTTGGCGCGTTGGCGTGTTGGCGCTTTAGCGTGTTGGCGCGTTGGCATATTGGCGCTTTAGCATATTGGCGCTTTAGTGTGGTGGCGCTTTGGCGCTTTACATATTATAGTTTTCGTTTTATTTGCTTATAGCTTTTTATGCATAAAGCCTATAGGCCTTAACCTATTTCAAATGCACCAACAATATAGATATGTCTGATGGATTAATTCCGCTTATCCGACCGGCCTGACCCACAGAGCGAGGCCTGATTTTGGTGAGTTTTTCTTTTGCTTCCGCTGAGAGCGCCGGAATAGCATTATAATCGAGATCAGGTTTTAAAAACATGGTATCGAGCCTGGAGATCCTGGCGGCAAGTTCTCTCTCTTTCTCGACATAGGTCTCATATTTAAGCGCAGTCTCTACCAGCTGGACTATTTCGGTGTCATAGGATGCAAGCTTAGAATCCAACTCAGGCAAAAATTCCCTTAATTCATCCAGTTGCACATTAGGCCTTGTAATCAGTTGGCTCAACTTTAATTTTTGTTTTAGCGCAGCTGAATCTTTTTCAGCCAGGTAATTATTGATCAGTTCGGGCTCGACACTGTATTGCTTTATCCAGCGGGATATGTCGGCGATGGCTTCTTCTTTCTTATTAACACGCTCCATTCTCTGTTCCAGGCCAGTCATGCCCAGATTGGCTGCAAGTGGTGTCAAGCGAAGATCGGCATTATCCTGTCGCAGCATGATGCGGAACTCAGCGCGTGAGGTAAACATTCGATAGGGTTCATTCGTGCCTTTATTGACCAAATCATCTATGAGTACGCCTATATAGGCCTCGGAGCGGGAGAGGATGAGGGGATCTTTCTCTTGGGTATAAAGTGCTGCATTCAGTCCGGCCATCAGGCCCTGGCAGGCGGCCTCCTCGTATCCGGTCGTGCCATTGATTTGACCGGCGAAATACAAACCCTTGATGAGGTGTGTCTCCAGGCTAACACCCAATTGCGTAGGTGGAAAATAATCGTACTCGATGGCATATCCGGGTCTAAACATCTTGACATTCTCAAAGCCTGGAATTAACTTCAAAGCTTTAAACTGTACATCCTCCGGCAGAGAACTGGAAAAACCATTGACATAGATCTCTACTGTATGCCGACCTTCAGGCTCCACAAAGAGCTGATGCCGATCGCGATCCGCGAAGCGGTCAATTTTATCTTCTATAGATGGACAATAGCGTGGTCCCCGACCCATGATCCTGCCTTGAAACATGGGAGACTGGTCAAATCCGGTGCGTAGCACATCGTGCACTTTGGTGTTGGTATAAGTCACATGGCAGGGTAGTTGATCCACCAGTGGCGGTGTATCTGTATAAGAAAATCTGCCCGGCTGCTCATCACCCGGCTGTATCTCCATCTGAGTATAATCCAGCGAGCGGCCATCCACACGTGGTGGTGTCCCCGTCTTCATACGGCCGGCTTCAAAACCCAGGCTAACCAGTTGCTCGGTGATGCCTTTCGCTGCGCGTTCTCCGGCACGACCACCGCCGAACTGTTTCTCACCGATGTGGATGATGCCATTGAGGAAAGTCCCGTTGGTCAGTATGACCGATCTACCTATGATCTCCAGGCCCATCGCAGTGCGAACACCAGTGGCTCTACCGTCCTTTATGATCAGTTCGCTGACCATTTCCTGCCAGAAGTCGATGAGTGGTTGTTCTTCCAGCATCATACGCCACTTGGTAGCAAATGCCAGTCGGTCGCTCTGTGCGCGTGGGCTCCACATGGCGGGTCCCTTGCTGAGATTGAGCATCCGGAATTGGATCATAGTGTGGTCAGTGACGATACCGGAATAACCACCCAGGGCATCTATCTCACGCACTATCTGTCCCTTGGCAATGCCTCCCATGGCAGGATTGCACGACATCTGAGCGATGGTCTGCAGATTCATGGTGACGAGCATGACCTTTGCGCCCATATTGGCTGCAGCTACAGCAGCTTCACACCCGGCATGCCCGGCGCCAACAACAATGACATCGTATTCTGGAAACATATTGAAATTATCAGGAGTGCAAAGGTAAGTTTATTCAGATAAAACGTGAGAATACAGTAAGAAGGACTTTAATTTGCCTTAAAGTAACTTTCAATTAGAATTACAGTAAATGGAACCAGATAACAATATGGCATTCTATAAGGTGAAGCGCACCAATGCCCGGGATGATGATTACCGGCAATTGGTCACAGAACTCGACACAGAACTGGCTATCCGTGATGGAGAGGAGCACGCATTCTATGCGTCGTTCAATTCATCTGAGCACATCAAGTATACCGTGCTTGTTTATGACGGTGTCGCACCGGTGGGTTGTGGTGCCCTAAAGCAATATTCACCTACAGTCATGGAAATAAAAAGAATGTATGTCCGTGATAGCAACCGGCGCAGAGGCATCGCTTCACTTATCCTCAAAGAATTGGAATATTGGGCAGCCGAATTAAATTTTCCAAAGTGCATATTAGAGACGGGAAAAAACCAACCCGAGGCCTTACAATTATACGATAAGCAAGGATATAAGATAATTGATAATTATGGTCAGTATGCCGAGGCAGAAAATAGTATTTGTTTTGAAAAGGCAGTCTAAATATGGGCCATTTGCTTTTCCCCTCCCTGCAGGGTGACAAATGGCTGACTATAGTGTAAAAGGCATTAAGAGGGCCTATTCTCTTCCATTATTTCCGGCTTTTAAAAAGCCGATAGACCTATTAATGAACGCCTGAGCTATTAGGCCGAAGCGACAGCATCAACGAATGATGCTGCAAGCAAGATTAAACTGCCATTTAATTTAATGAGTGAACCGAAGCCATAATCCTCGTCTTCCTTGAGTGAATTCTTTGTAGTTTTATTCAATGGAAGAAACCGATTTTCAGGGGTTGAATACCACAAAAGTGGTGGAAGCAAGATCACAGTTTGGAACTAATGAAATCAGCTTTACCGGAAAAAATACTTTTCTGGGCACACTCAAAGGTGTACTGACAGACCCAATGATCATATTATTGATCGTGGCAGCTGTGATTTACTTCATGGTGGGTGACCGCGCAGATGCCATCTTCATGATGTCAGCCATCGTGCTGGTAGCCATAGTTTCTATTTTTCAGGATTATAGAAGCCGCAAAGCACTTGAAGAATTGCAGATATTTGCACAGCCTAAAGCAAAGGTAATTCGCAATGGTATCACTCAGCATATTCCAGCGGGTGAGATCGTACAGGGAGATTTTATCATCGTCTCCGAAGGCTCGTTGATACCGGCCGACGCGCGCATCCGTCAGTCTAATGACTTCTCAGTCAATGAATCAATGCTCACGGGAGAGTCGATAGCCGTGTTTAAAGACGTTCGTAGTACCGACGCTCAGCTCTATCGCGGTTCCACTGTAGTGAGCGGTCTCGCCATTGCCGAGGTCAATGCAGTTGGGTTAAATTCCTATCTGGGCAAGATAGGTGCGAGTCTGGACGATATCAAAGCAGAGCGCTCGCCACTCGAGATGCAGATCAGACAATTCGTACGTACCATGGTTATCGCCGGCGCGGCCATCTTCCTTCTGGTATGGGGACTCAATTATTATCGGTCACACGATATACTAGATAGCCTGCTGAAAGCGCTGACACTGGCTATGAGCATCTTACCGGAGGAGATTCCGGTGGCCTTTACCACCTTCATGGCCCTGGGTGCGCTTCGTATGATGCGTGCCGGTGTGATCGTGAAGAAGATGAGTACAGTAGAAACCCTCGGCAGCGCCACTGTGATCTGTGCTGATAAGACGGGTACCATCACCGAAAACCGAATGCAACTGAGCTATCTCGAGACCGGAGAGGCTGCCGTGCAGCAATTTAACCTTTCTCATCTCACCGACCGGCAAAAAGAACTCCTGCGCTATGCTATGTGGGCCAGTGAGACTATTCCCTTTGACCCCATGGAGAAAGCACTACATCAGGCATATACGACTGTCTTCACTGATGATGAGAGACCGCATTATAGAATGATACACGAGTATCCCATCGGCGGCAGACCACCCATGATGACCCATTTATTTGAAAATAATACTGGTGAACGCATCATCTCCGCCAAGGGTGCACCCGAAGCATTGATCGCACTTTCCACACTCAGCGAAACAGAGAAACACGACGCACGGCGGTCGGTAGAGGAACTGGCGGAGAAAGGCTATCGCCTTTTGGCAGTAGGAAAGGCCGGCTGGGCTGGAGAGAAATTTCCACCTGAACAACAGGACTTTTCCTTTAAGTATTTGGGGTTGGTGGCTTTCTATGACCCGCCGAAAAAAAATATGGCTGCGGTATTCCAAGCATTTTATGATGCAGGCATAAAAGTAAAAATCATCACCGGTGATAATTCTCTCACTACACGCTCTATCGCAAAGCAAACCGGATTTCGGGGTAAGCAGTCGATCTCCGGTACCGAGCTCATAGGGCTAGATGAAAGTGACCTGACGCGGCTTACCGGTGAGTATAATATCTTCAGCCGCATGTTTCCTGAAGCCAAACTGCGCATCATTAATAATCTAAAAAGCCAAAATGAAATAGTGGCAATGACGGGTGATGGCGTCAACGATGCACCCGCATTAAAAGCCGCCCACATTGGTATAGCTATGGGTAAGAGAGGTACCGAAATAGCTCGCAATGCAGCTGAACTGATACTGATGGATGACGATCTGGGTCGTATGGTGGATGCCATCGGCATCAGCCGTCGGATCTATACTAATCTGAAGAAGGCAATCCAATACATCATTTCCATTCATATTCCTATCATTCTCACCGTATTTATACCGCTGCTTTTATATTGGAAATTTCCAAATATTTTTACACCGGTTCACATTATATTTCTCGAATTGATCATGGGTCCCACCTGCTCTATTATTTATGAAAATGAGCCAATGGAAAAAAATACAATGCTCAGATCACCACGTGCACTGACTCAAACCTTCTTCAACCGGGCAGAATTAATTACCAGTATCCTGCAAGGACTGATGATCACCGTGGGTACATTGAGTATCTATCAGTATGCGGTGTGGCAAGGTGCAGGTGAAGCGCTCACCCGAACTATGGTCTTTGTAACCCTTATCTCAGCCAATGTCTGGTTGACACTGGTCAACAGGTCATTTTACTATTCAATATTTCACACACTGGGATATAAAAACCTACTTGTACCACTCATCATCGGGGTTACTATATCAATTACTATGCTACTCCTCATGAGTCCACCGCTCCGACAATTTTTTCTATTCGAATCAGTTACTCTTCACCAATTAATTATTTGCCTGATGGCCGGATTTATCTCGGTGATGTGGTTTGAAATAGTAAAGTGGTATTGGCGAAAAAATTCAACTAAAAAATCAACCCAATGATCATTAAATTACAAATCATAAAGCACCCGGATGAGCATGTTTAAGATTCTCAAAACTTCTTTTTTTTTAAAATCAGATAATTACTTATTTACAATTACTTAAGAAAACTGCTTACAATTTCTTTAGTAACTCTTCTGTAGAGGAAGTATCTTCACCTGCAGCTTTCCCCAATTTGATGGCTATCTCAGCATATTTTTTAGCCTGTTTTTTATTACCAGATTTAAAATACAGATTAGCTACGGTATCGTTATTTGCGAATTCACTTTTCTTGCGAACACTTTCCTGTGCCCATTCAGTCGCCTGCTTTAAAGCTTTTTTATCTGTGCTATTTTCAAACATAAACCAGGCGTAAGAATTCAGTTCACTTGAAGAGAATCGCTCATAATTGCCCTTAGTGAGATAACCGGAGAGTATTTGTTCACTCCGCTTCAAGTCTTTCGACCGCTGCGCATCTCTGTAATTGACATAAAAAGCTAGTATGTCTTTTTCTGCGGGATAAGCAGTCGCCAGATTCTTGTTGATTCGATCCGTACTTTGCTTATCATTTACGCCCTGCACGTAATAATAAAAAGCAAGTGAAGAGAGAAATTCAGTCTGATATTTCTGGGTCAACTTCTCTTTATTTTTCAACAGATAAGAATGATTTGATGAAGAAGGCTCTATCCCAAAGCTCATCAATAATTGCATCGCGAGAGGTGATGAGAGATCCGGATGTGTCGCAAAGTAATCACCGGCGATTTTCTCACCTGACGGATCACTGATGTCAATGAGTGTCGTAAAATATCTATTCAAAAATTCGTCTGATCGCTCACCTGCTGCATATTTGTCATTGAGTGCAGCCAGTTGATACTGAGGATCAATCGCCTTATGACCAAATTCTAAAAAATCATCCGCCTCCATATAGCCGAGTCCGCGATGGATTAATCTGCCATTGCCATCGATGACCAGGTGTGTCGGATAAGCCATGACGCCATATTTCTTGGCGAGACCGGGTCCTTCGCCCTTTTCCATATCTATCTGGGCATTTATAAAATTAGCATTGAAAAAGGTACCCACTGCAGGATTAGGAAAGGTATTTTTCTTCATCATCTTACACGGGCCACACCAGGTAGTATAAGCATCCACATAGATGAGTTTATTTTGCTTCGCAGCCTCAGTGAGCAACTCCTCCCAGGAGGAAGTATTAAAGTTGATCTGAGCCTGGCTATATTGAGCTGCACACAGTGCGATGAAGATGAATAAAATTCTCATAATTATTATTTTGAATTGATGTATTGAATTACGTTTTCATAAGTAGAAGTATCTTCTCTCTTGGCTGCCGCCTGATCTTTTGCTTTATTTACTTCGACCAGTGCCTTTTCCTTATTTCCGGCTGCCAGAAGATACATACCATAGTTTAGTCTATCTTGTGCCTTTCCACTTATGTCAGCCTGCTTTTCGTACAGTGCAAGTAATGGAGCCTGAAGACTTTTGTCTGAAGAATATTTTGTCTTCAGTATAAAGATTACACTACTGAGATCAATTTTATTTTTCGTATTGGCGATCTCGGCAAACTTATTTGCATTGGTGAGCAACTGGGCCACATTCTTCTTACTATCGGCCATCTTGAAGTCAGCAAGCGTGCTGATGTAATCTGCTTCAGCTTTATTCAGATTTTTGCCGGCGTATGTTTTTATTTGGGTCAGTAGATCGTTACTTTGAAATTCGATAGCACGGTCGATGGTATTTACCAGTACCGCTTTTTCTTTTGCATCTATTTCCTCGGGAGAATAATATTGGTTCAGTGATTTTAGATTTTTTTGAAATAATTCGAAGGCTTTCGAGTCCAGTGTATTTGAAGCTTCATATATGATCATCTGATCCGGCTGTGAGTCAAAATTTTTCTTTTCCTTGAAGTACTGATTGGCTACTTTGGACGAAGATTTTCCCGCGTCATTCAGCGCTTTGATGTATTTATAAACCAACTCCGGTGAGTGGTCACCGGCGTCAAACTGAGCACCGTATACCGGGCTAAGGTCATTTTTCTTTGCAGCTATCTGACCCTCGGCGATGAGTCCGGCGGGATCAGTACCACCGACTTTGCGATGCATTAATTTCCCTGCTCCATCTATGAATAACAGAGTGGGATAAGCAGAGATGCCATATTCTTTTGCTATGGAAGGGCCTTCACCTTTTTCCATATCAAACTTTACATTTATAAAGCTTTTATTGAAAAAATTGCCCACTTCTTCCTGAGTAAATACTTGCGATGACAATCTCTTACATGGTCCACACCAGGTAGTGAAGCAATCCATAAAGATCAGGCGGCCGGTTTTCTTTGATTCAGCTTTAGCTTCGTCGAAAGTGCCGTGAAAAAATTCAATCCCCTGTGTATGGGCATTGAGTGAGAAAAGCATGAAAAGGAAAACTATGAATGATTTCATTTTGATTTATTATTTTTTTCAAATTCTTTAATTAATTCTTCATCTGACTTATCCATGATAGAGGCGAGCATTTTTACCTGCCCTGCCAATTTATGGTCAGGATACATCTTTAAAAACTTCTGATAATATCGCTTCGCATTCTGCGGATCCCGTAGGTCATTGTCAAATGAAAATGCCTGCTGAAAAAGTGCTTCAGGTGCGTACCGGGACTCCGGATAATAAGCGACTACGAGGCCCCAGGTCCCGATGGCCTTGGTCACCTCATTGTGTGCCTTTAATAATGCGCCGGAGCGAAAGAGAATACTACTACTGAGGGTATCTCCGGGCGTGGCCTCAGCTATCTGCTGTGCATCTTTCCAGATGCGTATGGCCTCGATCTTTTCTGTGGCATCTACATCTTTACCCATTGCGGAGTCCACATATACCTTGAGCTGGTCCCGCATAGACAGCGCTACCTGATGTCGTGCATCTTCCGGCGACTCTCGCTTGCAGGACATTAAAACCATTAAAATAAAAGTATAGTAATAGAATTTCAAAGGCATCTTATTTTGCTTGATGAAACAAAAATAAGCTAAATATTGATGTGCCGTATTTTAGTCCTTGTTGACAAAGGCTTTCAACTGCTCTTCGAGCTCTAGTTCATCACCTGCAGCATAGCCCGAGTGATTCCAGATGACAGCACCATCACCATTCAATAGGAATGTATGAGGTACGGTAACTACATTGAGTGAATTGTGCAGTGACTTATCTGCGTCACTTAGGATGGTATATTTCCATCCTTTTTGTTCCACCATCGGCTTTACCTTGGTCATACTGCGCGCATCATCGATACTGATAGCGAGTATCTGCACCCCGTATTGCTTTTGCCAGTCTTCGTATAGTTCTGCCATAGCATCCAGCTCTCGCTTGCACGGAGAGCACCAGGTGGCCCAAAATGAAATAATTGTGGGACGACCGGTTTTGATATAATCCCGTATAGAGACAGTCTGGCCCTCGAGGGTCTTAACTTTGATATCGCCGATTTTGCTCTGACTAAAGGCGGGTGTAGCTATGGCTGAAGCCAGGAAAAAAAGAAGAAGGATATAAATTCGCATAGAATTAAGGTTGAGATTTTTTAACTTGACAAAAGAACGAAAATAATCTACCATAAATTAAACGAGTCACAAATTTAACTATAGATTAACGGACGTGAAAACAGGCGTAGATACCTTATTGAGTTCCATTCAGAAAAATCACAAGAAATATTAGCTTTGTGTAACTAACCTTTATACCAGATGCGAATTGCAATCTTACTAATGATATCAGCTCTGACAGCGCCCTTGATAGCTCAGAATGACAATACAGGCCGGATCTCTGGCTCGTTCTCCTCCAATGTGAATTTCTTCATGAAGGATACCGCCATCCATGCTTCAGGTACACCTCAATATGAATACCAGCTGTATAGTGCAGATACCTGGCTTAATGTGCAGTATAACCGAAATAATTTTGAAGCCGGAGTAAGACTGGACGCATTTAACAACAGCTATCTGTTCAATCCAAACGGAGGCTCATACACTGCCATCGGTATCGGAAACTGGTTTGTCTCACAGCAGATCAAGAATCTGAATATAAAGGGTGGATACATTTACGACCAGATCGGCTCAGGTATCATCTACCGCGCATATGAAGAGCGTCCACTAGCTATAGACAATGCTTTGCTGGGTGTAAGACTCGCCTACGACATCTCTCCCGACTGGCACATCAAGGCCTTCACCGGAAAGCAAAAAGTACAGTTTGACTCATACAAAGAGCTCATAAAGGGCATCAGTCTGGAGGGATTTATCACTAAGAAGGAAGCTTCTGAAGGCACCAACTGGAGTCTCGCTCCGGGCATTGGCATGGTAGCACGGACGCTGGACAACGAGACCGTAGAGAAAGTCAATAATGTTCTAAAATACTACACCGGTGCAGACACCATAAGCTCATACAAGCACAATACATATGCCTTTTCACTCTACAATACACTATCTGCAGGACCGATAAGCTGGTACGTAGAGGGTGCCTATAAGACGCCGGACATCATGTACTCGCCGCTACAACTGAATGCTGCGGGCAATGCCTACGGGCTCTACGTGCATAAAGCAGGTACTGTACTATATACCAGTGTCAGCTATGCAAAGAAAGGTTTGGGAATCACTCTGGAAGGAAAAAGAACTGAAAATTTCTCTTTCAAAACTGACCCTTCACTGCTGCTCAATCGGGGTCTGATCAATTACATTCCCTCAATGTCGAGAATCAATACCTATCGCCTCACCTCCAGATATAACCCCGCTACCCAATTCATGGGAGAGTTGGCCGGTCAACTGGAGTTGCGCTATAGGCTGAGTGATCAATGGAGCTTCCTGGGCAATTATTCACTCGTAAATGACCTGGAGAGTACCCCACTCTATCGTGAACTTTATGTAGAAGGCACTGTGAAACCAAATAAAAAGGACCAACTGATCTTTGGGCTTCAGCGACAAGTTTATAACCAGATCGTATATGAAGGTAAGGTGAATGTACCGGATGTGAAGACAGTAACACCTTTCATAGAGTATCAGCACAAGTTTGACCGTCGCAAGGCATTGCGGGCAGAAGCCTCTATGATGCTCACCGATCAGGATTATGGCAGCTGGGCCTTTGCACTGCTTGAATATACCATCGCACCACACTGGGGATTTGTGATCTCTGACATGTATAATTATGATCACAATCCGGAAAAGACGAGCAAAGGCCTTAATTATCCGGCTGTTTCTGTCTTTTACAACAGTGGACCAAATCGGTTTTCACTCGGCTACGTCAAGCAGGTAGAAGGTATCGTCTGTACGGGTGGTATCTGCCGGTATGAACCCGCCTTTAGTGGGGTGAAAGCGACCATAAACACCAATTTTTAAAGAAAAATCGAAAGAAAAATGAAAAAATATATTCCAGTACTCCTATTTATTTTTAGCCTTCTCTCCGGTTGTAAAGAGGAAGAAATTATCGTACCTAAAGTACAAACTATACAATCCGAACGGATAGTCCTCATCGAAGATTTTACAGGCGTGAAATGCCCTAACTGTCCCAATGCAGCACGTCAGATCGCACAGCTCGAAGATCTGTATCCAGGCAGAGTGGTCGCAGTGGCTTATCACACCAATTTTCTGGGAGATCCCATCACCAAACCAGGATTTATAAGTAAATACGATTTTCGCACACCGAGCGGCAATCAACTCGAGGAGATCATGGGATTCTATCTCGGTAAGCCCGCAGTGACCCTCAATAGAAAAAAGTACAATCCGCAAGATGAGTTTCTTTTGGGTCAGACCGACGTTCTGGCCAATATCGAGACTGAGATACAGTCCAAACCGGTAGCACTCATCTCCATCACCAATACCTTCAATGAAGGCGATAGAAAGTTGAAATCGTTGATCACTATCACACCTCGTCAAAGTTTTGACGGCGCCATCAGATTGCATGCGTTGGTGACCGAGTCCGATATTATCGATCCACAAGAAGACAATACAGATTACAAGAAAGATTATGTACACAATCATGTCTTCCGTCAGATGCTGTCCGACCTCAATGGAGATGCATTGGCCACCTCTCTGCAAGTAGGAACACCACTCACCAAAACATACGAATTTATACTACCCACAGAAGCAGGTTGGTGGGTAGCAAAGAATTGTAGTGTAGTTGCTTTTATCTCTGATTACAATCAGAAGCCTGAGATCAATGGTCAGCAACTGAACGTGGGCTATGTACTGCAAGCCGTACAAGCCAAAATCAAGTAAGTAAAAAATGAATCAGACGATGATTATCTCATCTTAGGTCGGCGCTGCTTGGTGCCACCACGGTTGGCGGCCATCATGCGCTGGTTCATAGTTACACCTGAACGTTGCTTGAGTGCTTGTTCAAACTGTTTCATCTGATCCTTGATAGCCTGCTCTGTGATCTTAAGACCCTTTGTCTTTTCAAAAAACTGCTGTGCCTCCCGAACGTTATTTTTTAGCGCAGCCACATTGGCCTGTTGCAGGTAGATCATGGCGCGTTCATTGTCTGAGGTATATTTGGTATTTTCACTCACTTTAAAATAATGTTGAGCTTCATCATAATCCTTACCCTGCATAGCTATAGCTCCCTTCAGCATATAATAAGCCGATTTAGCCGGGCCGAAGAGTATCTTTGGAAAGAAGGTGAGCGCCAGCCTCTTTTTAGCTGATTCAAAATCTTGCACCTGCAGGAACATAGTAGCTGACTGCACGGTACCGGTAATAATATATCCGACTATCAATACCAACGCACCTAAATAAAAAATGAAAGCGTACCAAAAGCCATTGAAGTAATTAAGAATACCCCCCAGGATTATCAACCCTGCAATAAGGGCAAAGCGCAGATATATATTGATCGAATACATAGATTTTAAAATTTAGGCTGCAAAGGTAGGGAAATTAACTATTTCGGGAAATAGACTTGTTACATTAGCCGGGTGAGAAAATAATTGGAGTCATTTTTCAATAGAAATATTATTGCACTATTTTATTTCATCCGCTAACTTACCTTTATAGCAATAATTTAAATTGATCCATGCGAATTTCACCGATAGCTATTCTACTTATTCTCTTATTTACAGGATTTTCATCCTGTGGTCCTCAGCCAAAAGAGAAAAATGATACATCTTCTGACCTTGCTAAGGATTCAATAACAGCTAAAACATCCGACACCCCGAACTCGCCGAAAGATAATCGGCAGATAGCCTCTGCAGCTGAGATCATGAGTCGACCGGAAGTGCCGGTGCTGTGTTACCACCGGGTGCGACAGAGCCGTCCGAACGATACCTATTCGGTAAATGAAGCAGCTTTCAAAGCACAAATGCAGATGCTGTCTGATAGTGGCTATCACACCATCTCACCCGATCAATTGTATAATTATCTCGCCTTCGGTGATACACTTCCCGGAAAACCGGTCTTACTCACCTTTGATGACAACCGGATCGAGCATTTTGACATATGTGCCCCCGTGCTGGAGAGTCATGGCCAGAAAGGAACGTTTTTCATAATGACTATTACCATGGGTAAGAAAAACTACATGAGCCGCGAGCAGATCAAAGCGCTATCAGATCGAGGTCACACCATCGGTTGCCATTCATGGGATCACCACGATGCCCGAAAATACACTACTGAAGACTGGCAAAAGCAATCTGTAGAGCCACAGCAGAAGCTGGAAGAGATCATCGGCAAGCCGGTGGAGTACTGGGCTTATCCCTTTGGCTCGAACAATCATGGTGCAGCAGCCGAACTGGCAAAATACTATAAACTTTCCTTCATACTAGCTGATAAGCGCGATCCGGAGTTACCTCTCCAGATGGTTCGAAGACTTATGGTGCCTTATAACTGGACGGCAGAACGTATGCTGCGTGGAATGAAAGCAACATTTAAACATTAAAATTTCATAAAATTTCTGAATACTTTTGAAAACTAACACAAAGGTGTATCTTTGCCGAACTTTTTTGAAAAATGGGAGCATAGCTCAGCTGGTTCAGAGCATCTCGCTTACACCGAGAGGGTCAGGGGTTCGAATCCCTTTGCTCCCACCCATAATTATCAAAGGTCTCCACAAAATGGAGGCCTTTTTCTTTTGGAATAAGTTGGGCTGATGGATAACAAATGATCCGAAACCACCCACTATTTTGTCGTTTCATTTCCTCATTATTGGCTTGATCGAGAAGCCTATTAAGAGTCTCACGAGGTAATAATCCATTTAAGTTAAAGTAAAATATATTCATTATTATCGATCGTTATAAGTAATATATTTATTACCTCTATACCCATGAAATACAATGAACTTTTTAAGTTGCTCAAAACTGACGGTTGGTATGAGATGAGACAAAAGGAAACCACGTAGTATCCAGCACCCTACAAAACATGAACAACTTACTGTCCCCTATCATTCAGGCAAAGAAGTCAAAAAAGGTTTATTGACTAAAATACCAAAACAGGCAAACATTAAAACGACAAAACGATGAAAAAGCCAAAAACAAAAATAACAGTTACTAAAGAAGATACCGGCTTTAGTGCCCAAACTATGGTAGGTAGGTATTTTATTGCAACGGAAGCCAAAACGTTTGTCGAACTTAAATCTAGTATTTTGGAGGCAGTAAATCTGTCATTTGAAGAGAAAGGCTTTAAATATACTATTGATGAAATACAGTTTGAATATGACCTAGAAAGTTTCTTTACCCTTTATAAAGTCATCAATGCGAAAGCGCTTTCTGAGCGCATAGGAATGAACCAAAGTCTTTTAGCTCAATATATCAAAGGAATCAAAAAACCATCTGCGCTTCAGACAAAACGTATTCTACAAGGTGTTCAGCAAATAGGTCGTGAGCTCGTAGAAGTTCAGTTTTTACTTTAAAATATATTTAAGTTTTCATTGATTTTGTTTTTGCTGTGTTGTTGCAAGGCGAACAGTTACAAATTCCCTCTCTGAACCATACTAGGTGTCCTCACCAAGCATCTAAAGCTTGGAATGCAAAATCAATCCGATCGCTTTAATTCGTACCATAGAAAGACAATTGGTAAAATAAATATATGATGTACCTGTTGCATTCAAAAACACGTCATAGTTATCATCGGATTAAAATGGCATTACAAAATGTAGAGTGACTACGGCACTTATTAGCAACAGAATATTGACTAGTATTAATTTTGTTTATTGTTGTCTTTAATGTCAGCTTTTACGAGATAGAATAATTATCAATACCAATTATAATCATTTAAAATATAATCGTAATTTTAGGTTTGTATGATTAATGCAGAAGAATTTAAAGACATGGCTTTAGCCTTTCCCGGCACAGGCCAGAAACCTCATTTTGACCGGGTGGGTTTTCATATAATAGGAAAGCAGATGTTTGCCACTTATCTGCCTACAGATAATACGGCCAATATTTTTCTGACTCCGGAAGAACAAGGCATCTTCTGTAAAATGGATTCAGCACATATTTTCCCGGTGCCAAATAAATGGGGAGAAAAAGGTGCTACGACATTTGTGCTAGATAGTGTTGATAGAGATTTTGTAAATGAAGCACTTTTGTCAGCATATGAGAGCAATAAGCATTAGTCACTGTACAATCCCATCATATATGTTTTTAATTCGTAATTCCTAATTGATATTTCATAGTTACCCCTTAATTAATCACTTATCATTTATCACTTATCACTCATAATTTATCACTTATCATTCATAATTTATCACTTATCACTTATAATTTATCACTTATCACTCATAATTTATCACTCATCATTCATCATTCAAGAACACTCCTTCTGTTAATTGTCTAAAAGTTCGAATATATATCAAAGCCTGTTCCAGTGGCAATTTGAATAATTTCTTACCTAATCGGGCGTAGGCACTTTCATACTCCACCAACTGAGCTAAGGCAGTTAACTGACTGAGTGGAATACTGCATGCCAAATTGAGAATTACTTTCTCACGGGTGTTTTTATCTTTTTCCCTGCTCACCAAATACTCGATAAGTTCTTCAGCAATGGCGCTGCTAAATAAGAAGGATCGGTGCACCAATAAATTATAAATTAAATGCCTTACTCCAGGCTTACACGGAGATTCCAAAGGCTCGTTATACAAATATAAATTTCCCTTATTCTGAACTGAATAGAGATATTCGGACAATGTATCCAGCTGATAAATCTCGGCACCTGTGGAATATAAGTGGCTTAATAATTGATTGCCCCGGGAACTATCTCCTGATTGGAAGCACAGTATCAGGAATAGATTTATGACCTCAGTCGGATTGCTTTCGGCTTTTATAATATCTATAGTTTCATCTATGTCAGGTGGATCACCTTCCAAAAATCGCAGAATCAAAGCGGCCATCTTTTTTCGCTTGCCTTTGAGCAGCGGTGCAGCTAAGCGAAAAAAAGGAAGATCTGATTTTCGTGGATGAATACTTATGATCTCAAAGAGCAAATTTCGGATATCTGTTTCTTTCTCTGCCCACTCTTGAAGCATATTTTCCAATGCAATGTCGGGCTTAATCTGGCGCAATGCTGTAAAATAAACCGGATTAGTTCGTCCGTCTGCGCTTACTGGACTTAGAGACTGCGACCACCATGCCCAACGTACATCCTTATCTGCCATCCAGTGAGCGCGCTTCCGCAGGAGGAGGGTTAGAGCAGACTGAAGTTTCTTCCACTCCCCTGGATTATTCATTACCTCCGCGATGAGATATGGATGAAATAGTTTACCTACCCGTAGATGGACAAAGGTCAAATAAGGACGTAAATATTGTTGTACCTTTTTATCCGCCGCAATAAAGGCAATTGCGATTTCATCCGCCGAATACGGATATTTCTCTTCAGACGCAGGAGGTGGCAAAGCGGCCTCACTTTTCTCTATCCCGGCATAAGTGTACAAGCTATCGAGCATGTAGAATCGTGCCAGGAGCGGAGTTTCCTCCGACAAAGGCCATTCATCATGGACCGGCAGAGATGCACCCTGACTACCATGCAACAGAAAATGCAGTAAATCAGTGCGTTTTGTTTCCAGACTCAGATAGTAAGGATATCCTTTTCTTTGGCCTCTGCATATTTGAGTGCCTTATCAGAATGCTCATCAGTAAGCTTCTGAACTTCATCCTCTTTTCTTTTTCCCATATCCTCAGCAAGACCGTCTTTG
>Ga0073902_10000911_pt1 | contig 16578 bp, 23 predicted proteins | sample KloWWTmeKNB19Kit_FD_66667 | JGI IMG/M metagenome (GOLD analysis project Ga0073902, IMG submission 66667) | Active sludge microbial communities from Klosterneuburg, Austria, studying microevolution and ecology of nitrifiers - Klosterneuburg... | ecosystem: Engineered > WWTP > Aerobic digester >...
TACGGGAACGCCGGGTTGGGCCGCAAACAGGTTACAGCGTTGATTCAGGATGGTCTGACCGAAGCGTTCAGGATCACCGCACCACGGGGAACGATCGTCACGAAAACCGGGCGTGGCGTTGATGCTGGTCGTTTGTACCATTCCGGGTACGTGATGGCCGTGCAGGCTGAGAAGCTTGGTCTCGAGATTGTCAACGAGTTTGTGATGCTCACCAACCCACGGTCACAATCACATCGTGGCCCGCAGAAATCCCCGAGATCAAACTACTCAACACTCACCATATGGAGGAAATCTAAATGAGCTATATGGAAGTCGTTACGACCGAAATCGGGATACTCAACCTGCTTGACCGGATCGAAGCGTCAACAGAGGACGGCCACGGAGCTGATCTTGTGCCGATCCTCAGAGCCTTGAGTGCTGAACGCCGAAAGATTCTGAAGATGTGTTTGCCCGAGTACGGAAACCCGCCAACTCATGCAGAACTGCTGGCCATGGTCTACAAGGGCGGAAAGGACGGAGGAGCGTCATGATATCAACCACTAGTAGGAGGGAACTGGTGCGAGTTGTTCACCTGCCTACAGGGATTGAGCATATTTCCGAACGGATGGGTGACAATGACACATTGAAGCGTGCCGCTGATAGGGCTAAAGCGATTGTGGCGTCGAAGGTGTGGTGGGAGCAGCACAGCCCACCACAGAACGACGACCAGCTTGTCAGGGGATACACATGCGAAAAGGACGGAGGGCTGGCATGAAGAACTTCAAGACAGGACCAGATGGCGAACCAACCGTGTACGGGTGGGCAAGCAAGCCTGATGGCGACACACCGAAATGGCGTGGATGGAGAGCGCACCTCATCGCCGTGAACTGTGGCCTCGGGCACTGGGGTAACGGGCAACGAAAGAACTTCAAAGCCAGCATCGAGTGCTCACTGCTCCCACCCAGGATGCACAGCTTTGGGATCGGACTGAGCATTGAAGATAACTCGGATGGCAAATTGAAAATCTCTGTTTATGGGAGCAGGCTATTCAATCTTTGGGTGTCGTTCTCGGGTGTACTCCCATCGCGCGACGAGTACCACGGCAGGACAACAGGTTTCGTTGTGGCCAAAGATCACGGCACATGGAACGTGTGGGCGAAAACTAATGAGTGGTCAGTTGGTACCCCGTGGTGGCGGCACACCTACATCAACTGGGAACACCTACTGTTTGGCAAGTCGTCCATGACGGAAAAGACCATGACTGAAGGGACAACAATCGTTCCGATGCCTGAAGCGAACTACCCAGCCACATTCAAAACAACACGGTCAGTGTTCAAATGGAAAACCCGGCTCGGCCCGTTACGCCCGGAAAAGGTTCACTACTGCACGGAAATCGTTCCTGGCAAACCTGTGCCAATCCCTGGCAAGGGTGAGAATTCATGGGATTGCGATGATGACGCACTGTTCTCGATATCGGTGCAAGGTGAATCGGTTGAGAAAGCGGTCGCCTCGTTGGTTGAAAGCGCGTTGGGTGCTCGGGCTCGGTATGGTGGGCGGCATATGAGTGTCCCGCAGGGCACTGCAGAACACGGAGGCATGTCATGACAGACGAACTGGCACGTTTGCAACGCCTTGTTGGGATGCTCCCTCCAACACAGTTGGCATGCCTTAGATACGCTGATGAGATCATTCAATCCGGTTTGCTTGGCCCGGAATGGTTGCTCGTAGACGCCGGCCAACACAATGCCGGGCACGCTCAGCGGATCGTCAGGTGGGAGCGGCGCAAGGAGGTTGGGTCGCCAGTGGAGAGCATCTGCCTTATTCCGCCGTTGCGGTCCAATGAGTTCCGATGCCATGTTCGTTCCCACGGTGCCACCCGTGAGTCGTGGCCGTGCGGCATGACGGCCACGGAAGCTGTCACGGGTGCGTTGGCGGAACTCGACCGTTACTTCGAAAGGTTTCCTGATGTTGTTTGAAATTGTTTGGGAAGCAGACAGAGATGTTGCACCGGAACGTCCTGTGCTCGTGGAAGCGGCAACCGTTGAGCAGGCCGTCATGTACGCCAGACTGGTGATGCCACCAAGGATATGGCGCGGGCATGTCAATCAGGTGTTTCCTGCGACGTGCGCGCCTGATGGTGATCCGGCGCAACCAATGGTTCGTCTTTGGGCTGACGCATTTGAGGGCCGTCCCGAATGAATGACATGTGGGCGGAGATCAGCGCAGCGGTCGACAGCGTGCGAACACCATGCACCGTGAAGGACCTCGCTGACGCCATTGTCGGGCAGCTTGGGGACGTTGTTCTGGAGACCAGTGAACTTCTGCGTTCGCGTGCCCCGGCAGGGTATGTGGTGGTTGTCCTCACCGATGATGATGGGATTATCAACGCCGGGTTTGACTGCACCATTGTCGATGACGACCAGGTGAAGGGTCTTCGCCTTGATTCGGTGACGTTCTGGTAACACTTGCCCCCTCGCCCCCACTTGGTTACCATGAACGAACTTCACCGAAAAGGATCAGAATGAACGAATGGTCTGCACAAGGGAACTGCAAGACGAGGGGTGTTGATGTCAGCGTGTTCTTCCCGCGGCTTGAAGATCCGAACAGTTTCATTGACCGCGCCAAAGCCGTATGCGAGGGTTGCCCAGTCCGTTCGGAATGCCTTGAGGACGCGATGACTGACACCCATGGCATTCAGGGTGTTTGGGGTGGACTTTCCCACATTGAGCGCAGGAAGCTGCAGCGCAAACGCCGCCGCCCCCGTCAGTCCCCGTAGACTGGTGCTCCTGGTGCGCCAAGTAGCCAACCGGCCTTTGGCTCTACGGCTTCAACGAGTCGAGCGACACCGTAGTACGCAACGGAGGAAACCCACGCAATGCCGAGGGTTACGGTGCCGTTGTCGACATCAAGTCCCCGTCTGGTGAGCCAGGCGACAATGGCACCAGCCAATGCGGGGACACCTGTGCGGATGATGGATCTCAGGAAATCGCTCATGGCAACACCTTTCACTGGAGAACTGGCTGATGCCCTTTGCTCATGTAGAGCATATCAATAACACGCCACTGGTCTGGTCCGATGAAGTTACCGTCCCAGTTGTTGCCGGTGATGCGTCCGATGTTGACGACCGCTTCTTTGAGCATCCCCCAGTAGATGCCGATTTCGCCGGGGAACTGTGCACCCGACACGGCTGATATTTCCCACTGGACGATTTCGACCATGCGTCCTCGTGTTCCGATGAACATGGCTTCACGGACCGGTAGCGCTGCGGGTGGCACGGGGGCTGGTGCCGGGTCGGGGTCGGGGTCGGGCTGGGCCGTGCCCGCACTGTTCAGCCTGGACACAGCAGAGCGAGCGTCGGCGAGTGTGCCTTGGAATTCAAAGTGCATCGGGTCCGCGTAGGACCATGTTCCGCCCCATGCGAAACCGCAGAGGGCGAACACTTCGCGCACCCATAGCGGCGGTGCTTTGCGTCGCTGCCCTTGGGGGTAGCTTTGTGCGTCAATGTCGATCGCCAACCCCCAACTGTGGTTACTGGGAATGCGCGTGCCCCGTATGGGCCGGTTACTGTACCCCCAGTCGTCGTTGATGTCCCGCGGTCCGAGGTCGAACAGGTAGCCGCGCTCCTCGATGATCGTTACTGCTTTGAGGAGGAGTGGTGCGATTTCGCGGTGAACCTGCCAGCGCGTGCCGGAGAGCGGTGCGGTCACCCATGTCATGTCCGCTGATCTGTCTTTCGGCCAGCCTTTACCCCAGCCTCGCTTGTTGGCGGGTTTCACCATTACAGGATTTCCCATTCAAAGTCGAACGTGGTCATAATGATCCGTGCGGCGTCGGTGGCTGCGCCAAGGTTGCTGTAACTGCAGCGCCAGAGCGGTGTGATTGTCGCGCCCGGACCGATCAACACGAGGTGTGAGCGTTTGTATGTGTGGACCGATCGTTGCTGAAACGGTGCCAGTGCCGGGTCCCATACGGAGGTGATCTCGTCGACTTTGCGGTACAGTGTCCCGCCGTCGAGCGACACTTCAAGCCCGAACGACAGTGAATGCGGCGGTACTCCACCTGCGCCGACGTTGGTGACGTACATGGTGAGGTTGCCGTTGACGCCGCTGATTCTGAGCCGTTTCTGGCAAGGCAGAGGGTTAGTTATGGAGGGGTACGTGACTGCTGTTACGTCGCCCAAGGGCACATCGACACCGGATGGTCCGGTCACGTCAATGTTGGCAACACCATTTCCGCCGTTGCGTAGGAAATCTGTGGTCACGCACGTTACAGGCGTTGCAGGCGATTCGAGTTTCCCGGTTGTACTGTTGCAAACAATGGTGGAGCCGTCAACGTAGGAGGCGAGTCCGCAGCAGTCTGTGATACCTGCCATTACTTGGGACCAAACCTTTCCAAGGATAGCGCTTCATCGGTTTTGCGGTCCTTGTCTGCTTGCCGCAACGCTTCTTCCGCTGTGGCGTCTTTGAACCCTTTGGCGAGTTCCCATTCTGCAATGTTCCAGTACGGGTCGCCTGGCGGTGGCGGGACGACAGCGTATTCGGGGTGGCTGATCGCCCGGCCGTAGGTGTCTGTTCCCGTGATTGTTTCACCTGTTGGTTCCACTTTGTGCGGTGACGGGAAAGCGTCGGAATGTGTTGAGTGGAGAAGGAACCACCAGCCTTCGCGGCCTTCGATGCGGATTGCCCGGTCGTCACCTTCGGGTACCTCGACGTAGGTGGCGGTGTCGCACCCGATGCGTCCTTTCGAGTTTTTCCACCAGCGCACAACTGTTGTTTTGTCATTCGTCATTGGTTTGTACCGCCCACCCATTCTATTCGGCAGTCTGCGTCGAGTTGCCCGTTGCCGACTTGGATATTGGTTGTGGTTACGCACGCAACACCGCCTACGAGTATGCCCCCTCCCGGAGGCACGTTGGCCGCTTGGCTGTACGACCCGAAGAAGGAACTCCCGGCCGCGGTTGTTCCAGTTACTTCATTGACGCAAAGGAAGCCGTGGATCGTCACCACCGGCCCCCCTCCGTTTAAATTGAAAATCCCATCGACATCACCGGTCTGTTGTCCACCGCTTCCTACCGTGACATTCGCTTGCACGGAGAGGGTGAAAAGTAGGTCGAGCACCCGTGATGGTGATGGATTATTGATGACGAATGAGGGGATCGTTGCATTTGTGGCGTATGGTCCACCTACGCCCAGGACGGGGGACGACCCGGAGTAGAGTCCAAGTGCGCCCAGGACCGTGTAGTGCTCGTCGAAACCGACTCTGACTGTGGTTGTTCCGGGTGGTAGTGGCGAAACCGTGGTGTTGACGTGGCCAAGCCCAAGGACTCTGAGCGTGTCGCCGTCAACCAGGAAGGAGGTGCCGCTGTCACCGTTGACGTTGAATGTCGCGCTGCTGCCCCCTCCTCCTCCGCTGGCGGGGAGTGTTTTTACCAGGCAGGTAGTTCCGTTGAGTGTGAGTACGCGATCTGTTCCGGGTATGGCGATGCTGCCCGTGGGCGTGCTCCGCATAACTTCGCAAATGTCGACCGTGGCTGAAACAACGTACGGGTCGTCGGGATCGCCGCTGCCTGTCACTGTTACGGGGGCGGTGCCGTCGCCGACGCTTCCGAGAACAACACAGGAGCAGAGGGCTTCGTCACAGTTTGAGCAACCGGCCATCAGTTCACCACTTTCAATGCTCGAAGCGCTCCGGGCGCTGGCAACCCGTTAATAAGGTTCACAACCATGGGTGTGCCGTTGCCAGACCGCTGCGCCTCAGGCCAAGAGGCGTACTGCCCGGTCAGTTCGCCGCCCCGTACGGTGATGTAGCCGGTCACAACACCAGATGGTGTTTGGGGTGCTCGAACTGGTTGTCTGCCACCGCAGCCACCGCCACATGCCATGTTAGTCAGCCTTGATCGTTGAGAACGTTGGGGTAACACGTTCATCCGTTGACGACCATTCTACATCAAGTTTCGCCAAGCGTAGGTCAACCGCAACACGCCTGTCTCCAACCGTGAGATCACCTCGGACGCATGAACCCGCGGGGGTTTCGGCCCAGTTCCAGTCCGTGTCGCATCGCAGCCGGCCAGGGTCGAGTGAATTTTCGTCCGCTTCGGAAAGGGTGAACGGCGGCACCGGGCCTTGCGATGTCAAGGCACGCTGCGCTTGGGCTTGCACGCCGCCCGCTGTTCCCGTTGCGGGTGAGTTCACTTTACGCTCGACGAGACCATAGCGGGGCGATACCCCTCCGGCTGAGCCAACGACAGGTACGGTGGAGGTTCCGTCAGACCCGGTGGTACCGGCAACGATCCACCGTGAAGCGTACAGGTCGCCCCGCTGAGCGAGTGCGTAATCCCCCTGGACGTCAATATCGGATACGAGCGCCTCGAACTGTTGCCCCCAGCACGCACCGGCACATCCGAACATGATTCGCCTGCCGAACGCTGCTATGTCGATGCCAGTGCCGAACATTGTGGCCAGTCCCGTGTCCCATGACATGTCACCGAGGGCGGGGTCGACCTTGTGGTCCGAGGCCACAGCATCGGGGCATTCACCCATGTTGGTGAGCAACGACAGGAGGCCCATTGAATCTTCTGGGGCGAGCGCGTCGTGGATGATGGCTTCAGCGAACGCTGTTGGTGTTGTTTGCCCTGTGCCAGTGGTCGTGCGGTCGATGAGGTTATGGACGGCGCGCACCTGCAACCATGCGAGCATGTCACGCGCGAACAGTAACGAAACTCCCTCTCGTCGCAGGATAGGTTGCGAAACCGGGCCGACCCAGACTTCCTTGCCGTTCCGGTGGATATGAAGCTCATGCGCCCACGGTTCGCACATCCTGACGATATCGAGGCAGTCGTCCGATACTTCGATTTCAGCGAGGGTTGATACGTTCAGTTGTCGCCCCCATCGGACGCGGGATGCCCGATCCCCGAAATCAGCGACGGTTTGCCCGCCGCCTCGTTCGGTGACGTACACCCGGTACAGTGGTTGTGAACTCAAGGCATCGCCTCGGCGACTTCGATTTTGATGGTGGTGCCGGACGGGTCGGTAGTGGTGCCCCACCGAACTTCCATGATCCATTCGCCGCACCCGAGTTCGATCGCACCTGGCCATGGTGCGCCACCGGGCGTGTATAGGCGTCGTGTGGCATCGACGAACACACCACCTGGTTTGCGTAACCGTGCGGTGTCGCTGAGGATCAGCCTTGACGATGCTTCGATGTGGGAGATCACGGCACCACCGCACGCGTTGCAGGGCGTGTAGTTCGGGTGGCCGGCTGGCATTCCGGGGCGTTTGCGCCACCACCTGATCTGCAGCCCGTCAATCGGTTGTGCCGCTGTGCGTACGGTCACGGTGGCGAACACGGGGAAAGGTGTGTCGGGGATACTGAGGTCAAAGAATTGTGCTTGTGTGACAGGTGGGATGCAGGCGCAGGATTTCGGGTCGGGTAGCGGCACGATCGGGAGGGCGATGCATGTTGGGTCCGCGCCGGAATCTACGGTGTCACAGTTGAAACAGTTGCCTGCAATATCGCACGGGATACCTGCGGCGTTCACGGTTACCTCGGAGATGAGGGCGGGGTCTCCGTACAGTCGGGGGTCGGTGGCTGTGAGGACCATGCGCCAGCGTGTGGTGGTTGAGCACCCGCAGCACGGGGAGAGGTCGTCTCCACGTTCGATGATTTCGGGGCCTTCGGCTACGGCGATGTTGCGTAGCGTCACCCATGGGGAGGACACGATGGTGGCGTTGAGGTCGGGCAGTTCGGGTTCCGGGCAGACGGTGGGGGCGGTGCCGCGCCAGCGAATGTTCGAAATGTTGAACGAGCCGTTCAGCGGCAACCCAACGATTTCGTAGGTGATTTCGGCGTCGGGGCCGGTGAGTGGGTTGTACGGTGGGACGGCAATGCTGATGTTCGCCGCTGCGCCTGTCGGGGCACCTACAGTGATGATCGTTGGCGGCTGTACGGCAATGCCGCCGTTGCTGATGGTGACGTGCAGTTCTGTGACGCCGGGTGTTACGTCAACATGTGCGTAGTCGAACACAATGTTGGTGAGCTCGAAACCTGCGGGGAAGGTGGCGTGTCGTAGTGTTTCCGAGGTTTCGCCGTATGTGTTCTCAAACTCGTCGGGGCATAGCTCAATGAAGTTCTCGTCTCCCGGTGTGCATGGTGGTGGGCACGCTTGGATGCATAGCGCTGGTTGGTACCCGGTGAACGCAACGTTGGAGATTGTTGCGCCGCCGCCCGTGATGGGTATGCGGAGTTTGAACGTCGGCGACTGTGCTGGCGGGTTGACCTGATGCACTGGAGAATACACAACGGGGGTGACAGCGAAAGTGGTGATGCTGTCGACGACGGTGTTGGTGTCGTTCAGGATCTGGCTTGATGCAGTGACGCCGGGGTCGGTTGTGCTGATGTCGTAGGTGACCGTGGACAGAACGAACTGTGGTGGGGTGGTGACGGCGAATGAGGCAATACCGTCCTCGTACGCAATGTCACCGGGGTCCGGGCACAGAACGGTTGGTTTGATGATCCCGCACGGGTCTGTGGCGCACCCTCCCGGCCTGAGTGTTCTTAGGCACCCACCGTCACACCCATCCGAGCAGCACCCCCGCATCACTTCAGCGAGGACACGTAGACCGTAATCCACTGAGCAGCATGTGGCACCGTGTGCGGTGCCTTCAACGAGGATGGTGCGTTCCTGCCATTGTGGTTTGCGCCATGTTGATACCCGCCCGGTGCTCCCGGCCGAGGCGAGGCGTAGCGTACCTCGTTCGTATGGTGCTGGCCCGTACAGTCCTGTGACTTTGGTGATGTTGAACCCTGCGAAGAGTTTTGATTCGGGGTGTGCGTCGGACACCCACCATGGGCGGTCCTCCGCTGGGGTGGTGTACTCCTGCGGGTATAGGTCGCCGTAGTCTGCGCCGCACGGCATCCAGTCTTTGGTGATCGCGTTTACGTAGGTGCGGGTTCGAGCCGCGTCGAACACAGGAAGTTTGCTGCAGCCCCACAGCATTGGGTTGAGGAGTCCGTAAGTCATGGGCGTTGGGATGCTTTCGAGTTGTACCGTATTTTAGACGCTATCGCTTCAGGATCGGAATATGGCGGCGCAATGACGGCGGTGACACCGCCGACAGTTTGTGCAAACGTTGAACCGATGATGCGCGCCTGCTGGTTGGTGATCCCGAGCGACGCTTGAGTGACCTGCGGTGATGTAGACACGGTGGCACCGATGGCAGCGGCGTTGAATGTTCGTGGCGTGTCCAGTCCGAGCATTCCGGCGATGCGTTCCGAGGTTTGGTTGTTAATCACCGACGCTGCAGTCGTACCGGTGTAGATCAGCTCGCGACCCCCCTCGCCAACCCATGAGAGCTGACCGGGGTCGAGCGGCCCGCCGTGACGTTTCCCTCCGAATGTCTGGAAGTTGGCCAAGCCCGGCACTACCGATCCAAGCGTACCCTTCTTGACGACCACGCCCACGTTGATGGTCGCTTTCCTCGCATTGATTTCGGCAACCAGTCTGTCGATTTGCCCTTTGATCTCCCCGGTGTCGGCCCCGACGCGAACGAGTGTTGATTTCTCTTTCTGAAGTTCGGTGAGCCTGCCTTCAAGTTCGGACAAGGTTGGAGCAGTCGTGTTCAAGATAACGCCTTGAGCGGCTTGGGCCTGAAGGGTGGCGAGGGCTTCTGCCTGGTCGTCGATACCTTGCGTGCCGACAGCTAGGGAGTCCAGGGTTTGTTCCTCTGCGGCGACCCACGCTGGTCCGAGTTCGGATATCTTGTCGATAAACCCGTTGATACCATCAGCGGGTGCCGCCGCTACGGCTTGCGCCAACTGGTCGAAACCGCCAGAGATGAGGAGGTTCACGAGCTGTTGCTGTTTCGCCGCAAGGAGGAGTTTCTCCTTGTATGAGTCGAGTGCTTGCTCGATGCTTGCAAATCCATCAGCACCCTCCTTTCCGACCTGCCCGAAAGCCGCACCCAGATCGTCGATGGCTGGTTTGGCGACACTGATCGCTTCAACGATCGAACTGACCGCTTCATCGAAAGCAGCGCCTAACTGTTCACCTGTGACACCGTCCGCACCGGAGGCGATGGCGTCAGAAAATGCGTTCAGGTAGCTTTGCCCCGCAAGAGATCCCGCCTCCTCGGTCACAGCGAAATCGGACAGCGACGCTTTGATGGCCTCGGTGTCGAACACAGGCGTTCTGCCATTGGACGCCACTAGATCCTTGAACTGGTCGAAATTTGTTTTCGCTAGTTGGATCTGCCTGTTTATTTCTTTCCCGTTTCCAATCAGCCCCTCTGCGCCGGACCTAATCGAGTTCGTGGAGAACTGTAGGCTTTGGTCACCGATTTTGTTGATCTTCGCTGAAGCATTGTTGAGGAACTTTTCGGCAGTGCCAAGTTCATCGGCGAACACTGGTAGCGCTATCTTTGCTGCACCGACAATGTCCGCGAGGACACTGATGGAAAGCGAACCGGCCTCGGAGATTACCTTTATCAGAGCTGTGAATGGAAGCGTGATGAGACCAAGTGCTTGTTGTGCAACGTTGCCAATCTGCTTGAACCCTTCGATAATGATGTTGAACGCTGGTCTGCCGACTACCCCGATGAGAGCGATCGCTCGACCGATTTTTTCGATAGGGCCAATGAGTATCCCGATTTTGCCTTCGCCGAAACCGATAGCGAAACCTGCTGAAATTTCCTGAATAGCGCTCACGAGCGCGGCGACGGACGGGCCGATAGCGTCGATCGTGTTTGCGATGAGCGGGCCGATGGCGTTGATCGCTGGCGCTATCCGTGGGCCGATGTCGTCGAACGCTCGACCTACCGCGGGACCGATGAGGGAGAACTGGTTCGCGAGTGCGTCAGAGATGCCGCCGACACCGTTTTCGGGGTTGCCGGTGAGAGCTTCCTTGGCGGAGTCGAGGAAGCCTTTGAACCCGCCAAGCGATGCAACCTGGAGGTTGTCCTGAAGGTTGGTGATCGCACCGGATAGGGTGTCTGTTGCGCGTGCGGCTGCGCCTGCTGCGCCGGGGATTTCGTCGAGTGTGCGTTTGATCGCACCCAACGACTCGTTGAACGTGAGCGCACCTGCGGCGGCGCGTTCAGCAACGTCGCCCTGGCTGATCCCCAAATCCTCAGCGATGTTCGCGAACAAGTCGTCCTGTCGGAACAGGCCCCGCGTGTTGCGAACGAGTTGGGTGATTTCGCGTTGCTGAAGTTTGCCGCGGCCGGCACCTTTGGTGAGAGCGAGTGTGAGGTTATCAAAGTTCGCGGTTGTGCCGCCACCAACTGCCACAGCGTCGGCGATGCTGCTAACGAAATCGACCGCTTCGCCCGGTTTGATCCTGATGCCAGCGATTGCGAGCTGTGTTGCTTTGACTGCGGATTCAACGGTGAATGGGGTGGTCCTGGCGAAGTCAATGACTTGTGCGGAGATTTCCCCAAACTGATCGCCAGTGATCCGAGCCAACGACTTGAGTGGCACTTCAAGTTCCGCAGCAGCGTCGATGGCGAACTTTGTTATTTCAACACCAGCGCTTGCGGCGGCTGAACCTACCACCCCGAACGCAAACGCAATGCCCGCCAGCGCCGCTGCCGCCGCTGCGGCGGGTCCTAGTAGTGCAGCGATTGGTCCCGCCGCTGAGCCGAGCGACCCCCCGATCCCGCTGAGCGAGCCGGACAGAGCGAATGGGCCTAAGCCCTGCTGGATGCGCAGGAGTCCCGCAAGCTGGCCAAGGGCACCGCCGCCAGTGTCGGTATCAACCTTGATCTCCGCCTTCCTGTCGCGAGCCAAGGCGTCCAACGCCAGCTCGGCGGCTGCAATGCCATCAAGATCGACCTCGATCTCGACCTTCTGCAGTTCGAGTGCAGCTAGTGCCGCACCCGCTGCGGCGATGCCGTCAATGTCGACAATGACTTCACGTTCACGCGCGAGAGCTTCCAGTCGAGCTTCAGCGGCGGCTATTCCGTCAAGGTCAACATCGAGGGGGATGTCATTGAGGATTCTTTTCGCTTCAGCGGCGAGAAGTCTGAGATCGTTCTTAGCTGCAGAAGTGTTAGCGAGGCGGATCGACTCGCCAATTTCGAGTTTCTCGGCAGCCAACGCTTTTTTGAAAGCAGCGAGCTGCACCTTGACAGCGGCGGCATCAAGGTCAAGATCGACCTCGATCTCGACCTTCTGCAGTTCGAGTGCAGCTAGTGCCGCACCCGCTGCGGCGATACCGTCAATGTCGACAATGACCTCGCGTTCACGCGCGAGCGCTTCCAGCCGAGCTTCAGCGGCAGCAACTCCTTCAAGGTCAACGTTCAGTGGGATGTCGTTAAGGATTCTTTTCGCCTCAGCGGCGAGGAGCCTGAGATCATTTTTCGCTTCAGAAGTGTTCGCGAGGCGGATCGACTCACCGATTTCGAGCTTCTCTGACGCCAACGCTTTTTTGAAAGCAGCGAGCTGCACCTGCGCTGCGGCACGGTTTACGGCCAGTTCCGCAATGTTCGCATCAACACCAATGTTGATTTCACGTTTGCGTGTCACCAATAGCGCCAGCGCTGCCTCAGCCTCCACCAGGTCGTTCTCGTCGAGGTCAACTTTGACAGAAATGTCGTTAAGGAGAAGGCTGGAATCCAACGCCAACTGGCGCAAACGTTCCTTCTCGGCACCCTGAGTGCGGCGTGTCTCCTCCGCCCGGAACTTATTGAACTGCCGTATCTTCTGTTTCAGCCGGGCAAACTCTAGGTCAAGTTTCGCCTGCGCTTCCTTATCGACATCAACCTCGACTTCGACCTTGCCGACACCCTTATCGACAGTGCGTTTGATCTTCTGGATCTCGCCGGTCAGGTTCTCAACATCAGCGTCGATCTTGATCTTCGTTGGCTCATCCTTGAGGGAACGAAGCAACGCCCTCACTTTGGCGATGTCGCGCTCAAACTTCGTGAAATCAAGTTCAACTATCGCTTTGGCGCGACCAACCTCGTTTGCCACGCCGTTATTCTACATCATTGGTTTGCTTCGGGAACCCAGCCTGAGCGTAGAATGCGTCAATCGCCGCCTGGTCGGCGTCAGTGATTTCCGGCGTTGATTCCGCCACGAGGAGCGCCCACTGGTTGACCCATTCGTCATGGTCCATGGATTCACGCCACCATGACGCGAACACCTGTGAGCATTCGACAAGTGTGCTGGTATCCGGGTTGAGGCCCCACCGTCGAAACCTGCCGGTCCAAGCTACCGCCTGGTCCCCGTGTAGGAGTTCATCGACGGCGAAGATCAGTCCAAAGGGACCTCGGCTTCCTCTCCTTCGTGTGCGGTCACTTCGAGGCGGATGCGGCCAAGGAAACCACAAGTTGCCGCCCATTCGGAACCCTCAATGGCGTCGTCGAGCGCTTCCATGAGCGCGGGCCATTGGTCGCCCCACACCGATTTGGCGAACAGTTCTGAACGGTCGAAAGCGTCTGTGCCCAGATCCGATAACTCCACGAGGATTTCCTGCATGACCGTCTCGTCTGGGTCGGTGCCAGCCTCTTCGGAACGCTTTCGTTCCGCTTCGAGCTTCCCTGACAGGGCGTTCGCTCTCAGTCCAGCGTCGTTCGCTGATTTCTGCAGCTCGTTCTGAGCGCGCCACACCGACGGCTTGATACGCCGGGGCAGTGTGAACACCCCGCATGAGTCACCGGTTTCGAAATGGACTGGCTCTACGGTCACGTGCGTTGCTGAGTAGGAAACTACGAGGCCGTCAGGGCAACGATCAGCGGGGAGGAGCGTTTCTGTGATGTCTGTCATAGTGTCAGACAATATCATACCCTCGTCGGCGCATCGCACGAATCAGCCACCTGTCAGGCGCAACGTTGCGGCCGGACCGTGGCGACACTTTCGCCCGCACAATCGCACCTGTGAACTGGTTGCGCCACACGAGTTTCCCTCCAGCGACTTTTGGTCTGACTGGGCCGCGACCTTCGTGAACAACGATGGCGTAACGTGTGTTCGCCGATATTTCGATGGCGTCGTATTTCCCAATCCGGCGAATATCAACCTTGTGCGACGCGCGCAACTGTCCGGGGTGTGGTGCCTGTCCGAACGAACCCGAGAAAGGCCCGCCTTTCGGTGCCTCAGCCCTCGCTGTCGTCAGGAGTTGCGGGGCTTCCGCCCTCGCCCACCTCTGGCTGATTTCCCTCTGCCATGCCTTCACTTCCTGGTTGTCCCAGGTCACTTTGAACGTCATGGGGGGCCTCCAGCACCATGGTCCCGTGTCCGGCTGCCACGATGCTAGCAGCTTCGGCGGCGGTGACTTCGATCACATCCCCCGCGTATGCTCCGTGGACGGAGCCGTAGGCGAACGTGATATACACTCGGACGAGTTTGTTAGCAACAGATTTCGACATCGGAATAGAACTCTATCTCGTAACCGGCGCAACCGCCGTCGGGGGCTATGAACGTTACTCTTCTGGTTGACCTCACCCTATCGCAGCACAGCACGGCTGCCAGCGCAGCATAGGCGTCATCAACGAGAGCGGTGCCCGTTGAGGTGACCTCAACAGGGTTGGGGGCACCGCCGTTAGCTTTGATTGTTGGCCAGCATCTGAGGATTGTCAGCTTGGCTAGCAGTAGGAATGTGGTGTCGCACTGGCGTCCGTACACTGTGCCTTCGTCATCAACCGGTGTGACTTCGAGCGTTTCGACGCGCATCAGCCCGCCGTTGTCGCAACATGGTTGGGAAAGCCCGGCATCCTCTGGTCCGAGGATCAGGGTGCCGGGCGTCCCGAGCGGAAGTTCAGCGGCCGCTACGCAGTTCGCGACAGCTTGAAGGACCTCGCTGAACGACATTGGTCAAGTTACGCTGTGAGTGGTACGAGTTCGCAGCTTGGAGCGGCCTGCACAGGGCAGTCCATCGTACGTGTGTACGAGAAAGTGTTCCCCGCAGCAATTTCGGCGGCGAACGGGGTCCAATGTGCGAGCTGCGCAGGAACAACGTCCTGGAACAGCCGCCCGTTCTTGTACGTACGGCCCTTGAAGGTGCGGGACACTGTGTTCTTCGCGTCAACTGTTTGTTCCCCTGTGGGGGTCCAGTTGCGAACATGTGGGAACAGTTGCACGAGACACTTCGGGTCAACACCGGCGGCACAAGCACCACCTGGCTTCCAGACGAGTTCAACAGCAACGGCGGCGTCACAGTTGACCGAGTTGCGGTCGAAGCCGTCCACAACACCAAGGGTGGTGTGGAGTGTTCCGAACCCGAGGAGTGCGTTGAGTGACCAGTTCTCAACACAGTCGGTCATCGTGAAATCGGTGCCACGGTCAATTGGGCACGCCTTGTCTTGGACGCATACGTTGCCGTACACGTCAGTTACGGTTTCCTCTTCGCCTTCTTCGATGGCCTCTGCGAGAACGATGGTTCTGAGGCTGAGGCCGAAAAGCGCTCCGGCTCCGACCTGCACTCGACCGCATTCGTCGAGGCCGTACACGTTGACTGATTGGAGGTACTTGCGGGGGATACAGCTACTCATTGTGCGGCTTCCTTGGTTTTGGGGTGAAGCTGCGGGGTCGCAGAACACCCTGGGAGAGGGTGGACGAGTTCTGCGACGAACCCATATTGGATTTGATGAGAATAATACTACACGATTACAGGGGTGTGCGCGTACGGGACAGTGCTCCGAGTTGGTAAATTCTGGACGGCAGTCGCCTACGCCTTGGGTACGCTTTTCGCAGTGCCATCACCGACGGTAGGCCACCGAAACCGGGAGCGAGTTTGACTGTCACTCCGTCGCGTGTCACGGCCACAGCGTTGCGTGGAACGTCGCACGGCATGTCGAGACAAGCGCGCAGGATTTCGCACATTACGTCCGCTGCAGCGAGGAGTGCAAGTTGTGGGGGGTGGGTGCCGTACGTGTACGAGATTGACCATGTGCCGGGGGTGCCGGCAGCGGCGTTCAGGTTTTGCCTCGGCCACGGGTGAAGCAGCCCGCCGCGCAGTGGAGTGAGCCACCGTCCGTCAGTGAACTCCCAGTTGCCCGCCGCTGGAACGTCAACCCCGTCAACAGTTATCTCGATGTTGCGCAGGTGTTCCTGTGCGGGGCTGATGTAGTTGCGGAGATCCATGACGCGCCATTCGCAAGCGCAAGGGAAGCAGCCGCAAAGGCAGGGTGGCATGAAACTGTCGGTGCAGTCCCCGTTGAACCTGCGCCCGGTGGACTCGTGAATGAAGTCGATGGCCGCTTGCCTGGCGTTGGCCACCAGTACCGGGTCGGCGGCGTTCAGGTCAACGTCAGCACAACAAGGCTCGAACACCCACGGTGTGCAAATCGAAGCGCTCATTTCTTGACGACAGGGGGTTTGGGAGCCGCCCTTTTGCGTGGGGCAGGTTTGGGCGGCGTCTGTGTTGTTTCGAGCGCTTCGAGAATCTTGCCAGTCGAGTGTGCGATCTGAGTGTCGATGTGTCTCAGGATACGATTTTCTCTCCACCGCTGATATGCGACGAGGAGCACGGCACCAACGAGGCTCGCCAGGCCCATGATGACGATCTGCCATTCGGTACTCAAATCGCTTTCGCTCAGCACACCAACTCCAATAGCTGTTAGAAGGAATCCTTTGGGTATCATGTTAGGTGGCCTTCCCGACCATGAA
>Ga0073902_10000915_pt1 | contig 16529 bp, 15 predicted proteins | sample KloWWTmeKNB19Kit_FD_66667 | JGI IMG/M metagenome (GOLD analysis project Ga0073902, IMG submission 66667) | Active sludge microbial communities from Klosterneuburg, Austria, studying microevolution and ecology of nitrifiers - Klosterneuburg... | ecosystem: Engineered > WWTP > Aerobic digester >...
GCTTCCAGCGCCTGGTATCCACAGCCGGCGCCAATGTTCAGCTATCGGCTCAAGCTCAGCCTTCCGGCGGATCAGCGCGCGCTGGTGCCAGGGCGCCTGCTCGAAGAAAACCTGCCGGCAGGCGCCAACGGGCGCTACCGCGCAAGCTTCGAGTTTACCCGGCGTAGCGATGGCATCGACCTGATGGCCGGACCGTGGCGCGTGCGCGAGAAAATCGCGCCGCAAGAAGGCAAGACGGCCAGCCCGGCGCTGCGCCTGCGCACCTATTTCCCGGCCGCCCTCGATGCCGAACCCGGACTGGCCGAGGCTTATCTCGAAGATTCCCGCCGCTACATCGAACGCTACAGCGGCGAAATCGGTACCTACCCTTACAGCGAGTTTTCAGTGGTCGCCAGCCCGCTCCCCACCGGCTTTGGCATGCCGACGCTGACTTACATCGGCGTCGATGTCCTGAAACTGCCGTTCATCCGCGCCAGCTCGCTCGGCCACGAGATTTTGCACAACTGGTGGGGCAACGGCGTTTACGTCGATTACGCGCGGGGTAACTGGAGCGAAGGGCTGACCACGTTCATGGCGGACTATGCCTACAAGGAAGGCGCCGCCAACGATACCTCGCGCGACATGCGACTCGGCTGGCTGCGCGACTTTTCCGCACTGTCGATTGAGGCACGCCTGCCACTGCGCGAATTTCGCAGTCGCACCCACAGCGCTTCAGCCGCTGTCGGCTACGGCAAGGCGGCGATGCTGTTCGTCATGCTGCGTGACCAGATCGGGGAAAAGGCGTTTCGCCAGGGTATCCGCGATTTCTGGTCGAAAAACCAGTTTCGCGTCGCCGCCTGGCAGGATCTGCAACTGGCCTTTGAAGGCGCCTCGGGACGCGATCTCAAGACCTTTTTTGCCGGCTGGCTCGACGCCAGCGGCGCGCCAAAACTGGAGATCCGCGAAGCCTGGCTCAAACCGTCGAGCCGCGGCCATCAACTCGATGTGGTGCTCAAACAACAGGGCTCACCTTTGGTTTCACATCTGCCGCTTGAGTTATCGGCCGGCAGCAAACGCGAAACTCGCTGGGTTTCAGTCAAACAGGCTGGCGAGAAAATCAGTCTCGACCTCGATTTTCGCCCCCAACTCATCCGCATCGACCCGGATATCCGCCTCTGGCGCCATCTCGACCCGCAGGAAATGCCACCCATTTTGCGCCAGTGGATAGGTGCACCGGCACCGCGGCTGCACATCGCCGCCAGCGGTGCCGCCGCCGAGGCCGCGGCAAACCTCGCCCAGCGTTTCTTCGAGGTCAAGCCACAAAGCATTTCCGGCCCGGCCCTGGCCGGTGAATTGACGACAGGCGGGCCGCTGCTGATCATCGGCACCCATGCCGAGCTTGCCGCAACCCTCGCCGCCGCCGGCTTGCCCGGACCACCGAGCGAACTGTCAAAACGTGGTTCAGCCCAGGTCTGGACCCTGGTGCGGCCAGTCGGCGCCCCGCTTGCTGTCGTCTCGGCCGACGATGCCGCAGCGCTGCAGGCACTGGCCCGCCCCTTGCCGCATTACGGCGGCCAGAGCTGGCTGGTTTTTGCCGGCGCAAAGAACGTCGACCGTGGCATTTGGCCGGTGGCCGGGGTCAGTTTTGCGGTCAGGGACGCCACCATCGGCAAATAGGAAAAGCGCCCGGGTGCCGTCTGCCATCACGATCAGCTACAATCTGCTGCACTGCAACAGTGTCGATCCCCGCACTCGACCCCTCTAAAATGCACCCTCGCCTGATGATTGCCGATCTGGAAGAGCACCCGCTCCGCCAGCGCCTGAATAACGAATTCCACGCCCGCCCGCCGATTCCTTTGGTCGGGGCGATGCTGGTGTCGCATCTGGTCTTCAAGCACAGCGCAACGACCGTACAGGCCGAGCGCGACAATCTGACGGTGCTTACCCAGACCCAGTCATGCACTTCGATTGAAAGCTCGGATTCGCACATGACGCTGGAAACCGGCAGTTTCCGCCTGCGCTGGGAGTTGCATACCGAATTTTCCACCTACACCTTCTTCCGGCCACTGAACAGTGGCGATGCTCTCGATCAGGATGCCACCGCCTTCGATGCCGTGCATCCGGACTGGCTGGGCAGCATTCCTGGCCAGTTGATCGTCGCGACCCACCTTGAGCTGCGGTCAACCGGGGAAATCAGCCCGGAATCAGTACTGGCCAATTTGACGCCAAGCGGCCGGACCATGGTGGCCGCCAAAGTCGCCGACGACGCGGCCTGGATCTTCACCGATTTCAAGATCGACAACGGTTTCTCGCGCTTTCTCGTGCTCAACGACAGCATGACCCAACGCCAGACCGGCCGGACCGTGCAGCGTCTGCTCGAGATCGAAACCTACCGGATGATGTCGCTGCTCGGTCTGCCAGTCGCCAAGGAAGTCAGCCGCTGGCTTTACAAGGGCGAGAAGCAACTGGCCGAGTTGATGGACCAGATCGGCCAGGCCCGCTCGCCGGACGACGAACGCAAGGCGCTCTCCATCCTTTCCGGCCTGGCCGCCGAGGTTGAACACTCGGTAGCACGGACAACCTTCCGTTTCGGCGCCTCGCACGCCTATCACGGCCTCGTCATGCAGCGCATCGAGGAACTGCGCGAGTCGCGCATTTCCGGCCTGCCGACTTTTTACGAATTCATGCAACGCCGTCTGCTGCCGGCGATGAACACCTGCGAGGCGATCAGCCGGCGGCAGGAGGAACTCTCCGCCCGCGTCGCCCGCAACAGCCAGTTGCTACGCACCCGCGTCGACATCGAACTGGAACGGCAAAATCAGGAACTGCTTGGCCAGATGAACCGGCGCGCCAGTTTGCAGTTGCGCCTGCAGGAAACCGTCGAAGGATTGTCGGTGGTAGTCCTCACCTATTACGGCTCGCAACTGGTGCAATATCTCGCCAAGGGGACCAAGGATCTGCACCATCTGTCGAGCGATGTGATTACCGCCATCTCCATTCCGGTGATCGCCGGCCTGGTCTTCTGGGGCACACGTCGTTTGCGGAAAAAACTCGCCGCTGAAGAAGCCGGCTCGCATTAATTTATAATCGCGTTTTTGCTTTCGGGAACATCGCCGTGACCGCACCTCTTTTCCAGTCGTCCATCACCAGCCTGCCACTGCTCTCCAAGGGCAAAGTTCGCGACATTTACGCGGTCGACGCCGACAAACTGCTGATTATCACCACGGACCGCCTGTCGGCCTTCGACGTCATCCTGCCTGATCCAATTCCGCGCAAGGGTGAAGTGCTGACCGCCGTCGCCGATTTCTGGTTTGCCAAGCTCGGTCATATCGTACCGAACCAGTTGACCGGCATCGATCCGGAATCCGTAGTTACCGAAAATGAACGTGAACAGGTCCGTGGCCGTTCGGTCGTGGTCAAACGTCTGCGCCCGCTGCCGATTGAAGCCGTTGTCCGGGGCTACGTCATCGGCTCCGGCTGGAAGGATTACCAGGAAACCGGCGCCATCTGCGGCATCGCCCTGCCGCCCGGCCTGAAAATGGCCGCCAAGCTGCCCAGCCCGATCTTCACGCCGGCCACCAAGGCCGATGTCGGCGATCACGACGAAAACGTTTCCTTCGCCACCGCCCAGGCCAACTGCGCCGCCGCGCTGGCCGAACAACTGGCCGGCACCGGCAAGAACGGCGCCGAAATCTGCGCCCAGGCCCGTACCGCCGCCATCGCGCTGTACGAAGAAGCCGCTGCCTACGCCCGTGGCCGCGGCATCATCATTGCCGATACCAAGTTCGAATTCGGTATCGACGCGGCCGGTACGCTGCACCTGATCGACGAAGCGCTGACGCCGGACTCCTCCCGTTTCTGGCCGGCCGATCAATACCAGGAAGGCATCAACCCGCCCTCCTACGACAAGCAGTATGTCCGCGACTATCTGGAAACGCTGGACTGGGGCAAAGTTGCCCCCGGCCCCAAACTGCCGGCCGATGTCATCGCCCGTACCAGCGCAAAATATATCGAGGCGTATGAACGCCTGACTGGCAAGACACTCTAAAAAATACCGGGCGGCTCACACCGCCCTTTTTCATTCCCCTTGCAGCCAGACAAACTCGCCATGACGACACCAAATCCCCTGCTCGACTTTTCCGACCTGCCGCGCTTCGACACCGTTCAACCGGAACACGTCAAACCAGCCATCGAATCGCTGTTGACCGCAGGACGCGAGTTGATCGAACACCTCACCGCCGACAGCACCCCGGCCACTTGGCCGGATTTCGCCGGCGCGCTCTCCGATGGCCTGGAGCCCTTCAGCCGCGCCTGGGGCATCGTCGGCCATCTGCATTCAGTCAACGATGTGCCGGCCTGGCGTGAGGTTTACAACGAAATGCTGCCCGAGGTTTCGCGCTTCTATGCCGAACTCGGCCAGAACCTCAAGCTGTTCGACAAATACAAAGCCCTGCGCGCCAGCGCCGAATATCAAACGCTGAGCACCGAGCAAAAGAAGATCGTCGATAACGAAGTGCGCGATTTCCGCCTCAGCGGCGCCGAGTTGCCGGAAGACCAGAAGCCACGCTTCCAGGCAATCATGGAAGAACTCTCCAGCCTCTCCGCCAAGTTCTCCGAAAACCTCATCGACGCCACCAATGCCTTTGCCGAAATCGTTACCGATGAAGCCGTGCTGGCCGGCCTGCCAGACGATGCCAAAGAAGCCGCCAGAACAGCTGCCGAAAAAGCCGGCGTCGAAGGCTGGCGTTTCAGCCTGCAAGCGCCCTCCTACGGGCCGGTGATGCAATATGCCGACAACCGCGAACTGCGCGCCCGCATGTACCGCGCCTACGCCACCCGCGCCGCCGAGTTCAGCGACGGCACGAGCAAGCCGGAATGGGACAACACCCCGGTGATGAACCGCATGCTGGCCTTGCGTCAGGAAGACGCCGGGATGCTCGGCTACAACAATTTTGCCGAGGTTTCGCTGGCCCCGAAAATGGCCGACAGCCCGGTGCAGGTGCTGGCTTTCCTGCGCGAACTGGCGGCCAAGGCCAAGCCGTTTGCTGCAAAGGACATCGCCGAATTGCGCGCCTTTGCCAGGGACGAACTCGGTCTGGAAGACTTCCAGCCATGGGACGCGTCCTATGTTTCCGAAAAGCTCTTGCAGGCCCGCTACGCCTTCTCCGAGCAGGAAGTGAAACAGTACTTCACCGAACCCAAGGTCATCGGCGGACTGTTCAAGGTTATCGAGAGCCTGTTCAACGTCAGGGTAAAACCGGACACGGCACCGGTCTGGCATGAGGATGTCCGTTTTTACCGTCTGGAAACGTCGACCGGAGAACTGGTTGGCCAGTTTTATCTCGACCTCTACGCCCGCGAAACCAAGCGCAGCGGTGCCTGGATGGACGAAGCCCGTTCGCGTCGGCGGACTATCGGCGGCATTCAAAAGCCGATTGCCTACCTGAACTGCAATTTCGCCCGCCCAGTTGGCGAAAAAAATGGCAAACCCTTGCCAGCCACCTTCACCCACGACGACGTGATCACGCTGTTCCACGAAACCGGCCACGGCCTGCACCACCTGCTGACGCGCGGCGAGGAATTGGGCGTATCCGGCATCCACGGCGTCGAATGGGATGCCGTCGAACTGCCTTCGCAGTTCATGGAAAACTATTGCTGGGAATGGGAAGTCGTCGAAGGCATGACCGCCCACGTCGATAGCGGAGCACCTCTACCGCGCGAACTGTTCGACAAAGTGCTCGCCGCCAAAAATTTCCAGAGCGGCATGATGGCGGTGCGCCAGATCGAATTCTCGCTGTTCGACATGTTGCTGCACAGCGAATTTGACCCAAAAGGGCCGTTGACCGTGATGGATCTGGTGAACGAGGTGCGTCGCGAGGTGGCCGTCCTCTTCCCGCCCGAATGGCACCGTTTCCCGAACAGCTTCTCGCACATTTTCGGCGGAGGCTACGGCGCCGGCTATTTCAGCTACAAATGGGCGGAAGTATTGTCGGCCGACGCCTATGCCGCCTTCGAAGAAGCCGGCAATCCGTTCGACGCCGTCACCGGCAAGCGCTTCCTTGACGAAATCTTGTCCGTTGGCGGCTCCCGTCCGGCCATTGACTCCTTCAAGGCCTTCCGTGGCCGCGAGCCGAGTGTCGATGCATTGCTGCGCCATAGCGGTATGATTACAGCGTAATCACATTGCTTGGGGAGATTGAAGATGCGCCCTCTGTTCATCCTGTGCCTGGCTCTGGTCAGCACCTGTGCCTCGGCCGAAACCTATCGCTGGGTTGATTCGGCCGGCCGCGTCATGATTTCCGACACGCCTCCGCCGAGCACGGCCAAAGACGTAGCCAAACTGGGCGAAAGCGGTGGAAGCACTGAAGGCCTGCCCTTCGCCTGGCGCAAGGCGAAGGAGAATTTCCCGGTGACCCTCTACACCTCCGCCGACTGCACGACCGACTGCCAACAGGCGCGCGACATGCTCAACGGACGTGGCATTCCGTTCAGCGAAAAAATGCTGCAGAAAGCGGAAGACGCCAACGAGTTGAAACAGTTGGTCGGCGACGTTTTCATTCCCTCCTTAAAGGTTGGCAAACAAAGCTTCCGCGGCTTTGAAGCCGGCGCCTACAACAACCTGCTCGACCTCGCCGGCTACCCGAAATCCGCCCCTTACGGCAGCAAACCCTCGGGCGGATTGCCGCCGGCGGAAAAGACCAACTGATCGAGCCGCGATAACTCGTCGGCACCGAGGCGCTGCGGGTTGCTGCGAACCATTGCGAACTCATCAAGTTGACGGCTCGCACGCTGCTTCGTCGTCAATAGCAGGATCAGTCAGCCGACGAATCGTCAACGCGCAGCGTTGTTCAATCAAAGCGATGATTTGTTCAACCATTGCATTGCCAATAAAGCCGTGCTCAGGGACGGAGCGGAGTTTGCGTGCAGTCGACGGCAGCGATTTCGCCAGATCCAAAATGCGCCTTTTGGCCTGTGCCTTAGTAAGCCCCAGGCCCTCCGCAAACTGGTCCCAGTGCCGAGCCTGGACTTCGCTGAACTTGTACTTGCTGCCGATTTTCATCGCCATCTTTGGCGTCAATGTCGAATACACCGCTGTCGAAAGCGTGTCGTAGAACGGTGCCAGGACCGGAGTCTTGCCCAAGTACAGCAGCGAGAAGTTCTTGGCGTGCGCGTCATGATTGCCGATCAGCGCATTGAAGATCACGTAGTCGAGCAAGCGCAGGATCTGCGGCGCACTCGGGCGCGTGACACGGCGCACCAACTTGAAGCATTGCGCCAGATCTGGCCCGCCCTCGTTTTGGTATTTCATTTCAGGCACCACACCTAATGCCTGGCAGAAATCCTCTTGATGAAGGCGCTGACGCTGTCCTTGATCATTGACTATCCGGTCGTAGCGCTCGACCAGCAGGAACGGACGCCTCAAGACAACGTGAACTTTCGACTTTGCCGGCTTGAGCTGCATGGTTTCAGCCAGCGCCATGCAGAAGCCTTCGTTGGTCACACTGTCTTCAACAGCATGGATGGCGGGCTTCAAGATGTGAGAGCTGGGCGTGCCATTGCGCGGCAGGCCAAGGCGTGCACCATCAAAAACCACCGGCAATTTGTCTTGTGCGCCTGCCAAGGAAAGCCGCAGGCCGTCTTGGCCAGCCAGCATTGGACGACGCGGCAATTCATCCAGGATGGCAACGACTTCCTCGTCGCTCAGCCATTGCACGTCATCACCGTGGGTAGGCGCAGGCAAAGCCTGCCCGGGCTTCAGGAACGTCACAGCCCCGGCGCATTCGCCACCGATGTGGTCCAACAGCGCAAAGTCGTTCTGGCCCGAAACCTGGAATTGCTGCGCGATCAGGCGACGCATCTGGCCCTCTGGCAGCAGGCCGGCAAAAAAGGGGCGAGTTTTGCGATCGTCGAACGAATCCCCTTGCAGGGGCAGCGAGGCGGACAAGGCAACGGCGTTCAGCCGCGATAGCCAGCCAGGCGCGTAGCAAAAACTCAGCCGTCCATCGACCAGCGACAAGGTGCCGACGCGGTCAGCGAACAACCAGACCTCCAACTCATGCGCCATGTTCGCTGCCCTCGCGTTGATTGTCGGCAGCAACGGATGGCAATCCGCTCAACTGGATTTCCCCACCCAGGGCATCAATGACCCGCAGAACATTTTCTAGTCGCAAGGTGGGTTTACCGGCTTCAAGATCGACGATGAAGCGCACACCCACCCCAGCCGCCAGAGCCAACTGAGGCTGCGTCAGCCTGAGTTGCTTGCGGGCTGCACGAAGTGCATCGCCGAGCTGTTGAGGTGATCGAATGGATGTCATGGTGTACTCAGTTTCCCGTTCGGGAAACTATCGGCCAGAACCCGTCTCTACGCAAGTTATATTTCCCGATCGGGAATGCCACGTTCTCTTAGCCCATCGCTTTGCAAAAAAATTCCCGATCGGGTAATTTTCAGCATGCCAAAATCCACCCATTTACACCCAATCTGGCGCAGCTCAGAAAGAACTGCGCCAGCTTTTGGCTACTCTGCTGTGACCAGAACGAAAACGGCCAACCCGCTTGAGTTGGCCTTTTCCAGTATCTACTGGTGGGGTAAGCTCAACCAAACAAACACTTGAAACCATTGCTATCAGGCATTCTGGCTTTTGCACACTTTTCCAGTTGCCCCCATAGTTGCCCCCAGTACTACGCAGCCAACGTCCGGCGGGCAATAAATCCGGAGCGAGATTCACCCGCCGCCTTGGCCGCTGCATCGATTCTGCGTAAGACCCGAGCCGGCAGCGTGATATTGACCCGCTCCACCTTGTCGGAAAGCGCCGCCAGGTCAATCGGAACCACGGCCCAGATCCAACCGGCAAATTCCGGATTGGCTTGGTGCTCAGCCACTGTCTTTGGAGACGGCACCGCGCCGCCATCATCGATCACAGTTTCAAGCCAAAACTCAATCGCTTCCTTGGCGTTATCGATGGCCTCATCCAAGCTATCCCCGGCCGAAAAGCAGCCAGGCAAATCAGGCACTACGACACCAAAGGCATGATCATCGCCGCCGTTTTCAATTGCAATCGGATATCTCATCGTTCTCTCCTTCACTTCAGGCCGGCTTGCTTCAACAGCTTGTTGGCCAAACCGATACCCAGATCCTTCTTGGGATGGGGCACGCTGATATGACCGCCCCGCTCGGGGTGCGTGTAGATGTGGTGCGAACCTTTGACGCCCCGCAACACCCACCCGGAACGAAGCAACTGCTTGATAATTTCGGCGCTGTTCATGTGCGCATTATACACACCACAATTCAGCATTCAAGGCGAGCAGCAACAAGGCGAGGAAAAACCTGAATTTTCCTCGCGTGTACACGCGTGTGCGCACACAGGTGCGTGTGCAAGAAACCGGTGTTACAGGTGTTACGGTGTTACAAAACCCGGAAAGCCTTGCTACCACAGGGATTTTCTGTAACACCCCACTAGTGATTTCAGTGTTACAAGCGGTGTTACAGAGATTTTGTAACACCGGAATTTTTTTGGTGTTACATCGGTGTTACAGCGGAAAGCCTTGCAGCACAACGGTTTTAATAATCTTGTAACACCGTAACACCTGTAACACCAGTTTTTCTCTCACATGTGCGCGCATGCATAGCACTTTATGTGCCAATAAGAATTATTTCGTCCTGTACACGCCTTTCCTTGATTCGAGACGTTCACAACCATCACGGATGGGACAAAAACAGCACAGAATTGCTCTCTGTTAGGATTTTCAATCAATGGCTTGCATCTTGTCGCGTAAACGCAAAAAATCGCTTACGCAGCGATTCTGTGGGTTTTGCGGCGTGCGGAAAAAAGCGCACGCCGCGAGTTCAATGGCTCTGGTTAGATCATCAAACCGTCTTTACCGGTCTTTTTTTTCGACGCTTCACATCTGGTCGACTCTCGCTATCCCGCTGAGCAGCCTTCCTTTCACTCAACCAAGCAACGATTTCGTCGTAATCCCAGACGACGCAGCGGCTGGTTAGCGCAAAGCGGCGGGGGAATTCGCCAAGTTTCTCCATCTGATAAATAGTGGAATCCGATAGCGGCACCATAGTCATCAACTCGGGGCGGCGGATAGTACGTTTGGTCATGGCCAATGGTCCGTCACAGATATTTTGATGGTCTTGCTGTGAGACAACTTGTCTCATCAGCTACTCGGTCCGATTGGTCCGAACGAACTTGTAGAACCGGCGCGGGTCTGGCCAGTCGGGCGTTCTATGCGTTCCGGTCGACTTGCCGTCGCCAGCCTTTTGCAGCATGCCGACTCTGGCCAGAACATCTGCCGCCGCTGTTTTGTCGAAGCCTTCCGCAATCTCATCAACAAATACAGCTGGGTTCACGAGGAAAAACAGCTCATGACCGTCGTTGCGCCGATACCCGGCAAGATTGAATACGTTCTGCTTACGATCCTTGCTGAGATCATGCCAGTCGATAAATCGGCTGTAGGCGTGGGCAGAAAACCACCCCTCAGCCTGGCTAATGATTTGTTCATCCTCGCGGTTGCCCAGGCCATAGCGATCAAGCCAGGCACTAAAGCAGCGCCGCACAGCATTGCACCCTTCCTTGACTCGCCAGCCGGTCAGCCCTGCCTCGGTGGCAATCTCCAAAGCCTCACCAGCTACCGCAAAGCGAGCAGCAACTCGCCTAACCTGCCCGCTCGCCTCGCTAGGCAAATCGTCCATCGCCGCATTAATTGCCGCCTTCAACTGGATTGCAACGGCCTCGCGCCGTTCGGCAATATAAGCCACAACGGCCCGGCCGGCAGCGCCGTAATGCTCCTGCGTAGCCTTGTCCAAAGCTTTCGCTAGTCGGTTTGAATCCGTCTGACCATTGAGGCGTTCAAAACAGCCCATGCCAAACCCGGCATCGGCTGGCAAGCTCGCCAAGCGTACCTCCTGCCCCGCCCGCGTTCTCCGACCACCGCCCTGCATGACACTCGTCAAGTCGACTTCACCGGTGGACAGAACCAGCACCCGCCAGCGCAGCATTTCCCGGTTCCCACCCTCCCTTGCACCCTGCATCTTTCCGGTGCCATTGAACAGGCGATATGCGGCCATACTGACCGCCTCGGGGTTCCCCTGGCCGATTTCATCCAGCAACATCAAACCATCATTATGTGCCGCTGCAGCATTGGCCAGCGCCAGCGCCGTTGCATCCCAGTTCAAAACCTGTTCATGCGGATGCCCCCATACTGACGCCCCGACATTGGCCGAAGTAGTCTTGCCACATCCGGAAGGCCCGTAAAAGTGAAAGCCACCAGACTCCAATCCCACCAGATGCAATAGAGAAGCCCCCATCGCCGCGCCAATGGCCAGCATTGGCCGAGAGTTGCCACTGCACAGTTTTGCCACACCATCACGCCAGCCTTCCACGGAGCCATGCGGTTGAAAGGCATGCGCATGGCTTCGGTCACCATTGTAGAAAAGCGGCCCGCTCGGTTCTCCTATGACTTCGCCGCTGGGCAAGACGTAGGCCCCAAGGTTCCAGCCGCCCCGGTGGCTGATCGAATGCATCAGATCATCACCACCGGTCTGCAACCAGCTCGCCAGAAACTCAAGCGGCCGCCGGCTGGTGCCTATCGCCAGTCCGCCCCGACGCAGCACCGACCACGACAGCCGCTCTCCAACCATGCCCAGGTTCAGTGCAAGCGTTTGCTCCTGGTGACTACCCCGGCTATGCCAGCGCAACGCCCGGTAGGATTCCCGGCTCTCATCAATACCCCGGCCAATAATTTCGAGACGGTCACACAGCCATAGCGGCGGCAACTCAATAACGCTGCCATCCTCAGAGTCAATTTTGGTGCCGATGTAATAAACGCCGTCGTCACGCACTTCCGTACGCGCCGCCGGCGGATCCTCCGGCTGGGCTGAATTAATCACCATTCCATCAATCGTGACCATGCCGATATTTGCCGCAAGTTTCAATCGTTTCAAGTCCGCCTTGGCATTCATGCTTGGCTCATTTCAGCATTCAGGACATCTAGCCAATCGAGGCCAGGCGTCGAGGGGAATAGCACCTCTACCCGCCGCCCCTCTTGCTTCAGTCTTTCTGCCAATAACTTGGCGGCCCGTTGCCCGGCGCTGTTATGGTCATTGTCTGCAGCAACCAAAACTTGCGTCACCGCTGGTGGCAAAACCACCGAAGCCAGACCGCTGGCCGAAACACAAGCCCAGACTGGTACACCGGTAATCAGGTTCACCGCGAGCGCTGTTTCGATACCCTCAGCCACGGCCAACCTCCCGCCCACCGGCTCAAATAGGCGAACGGCAGCGCCCGGCATAACGCCTTCACGGCGTGTTTTCAACTTCTTGACCGGCAAGGCATCGCCGCTGGCAGGATCGAGTAAATCCGCTTTCTCGCCATCCATAGCCAAATAGGTTCGATGAATAGCCACCGTCACCCCGTCCCCGCCTTGTACAGCTGCCAGCATGGCCGGGAACGAACCAAGGCGAACCGGATGAGCGCCACCCGTCAGCCAATACGGCAACGCCAAATGACAACGCAAGACCGGCGGCATGGATACCGGGAAAATCACTCGGCGTGCTAGGTAACGGCCTACCGGATCAGACTCAGTGACTGGCCCGGCCGCCTGCCAAAGACGCCGCAAAGCCTCGCCATCATCACGCACGGGCGGCACCACCGCTGCCGGCGGTGCCAACCTCGGCAACGGCCCAACGTTGCCGCCAATAGCCTCGGCAACCGCCGCCAAAGCCCCCCGCAAGTCACAACCAAGAAAGTGCATGAGCAGCTCGAAGCCATCCCCACCCTGGCGATCATGGGCGCGGCAGACAAACGAACCACTCCCGTGCTTGTCATTGAAGCTAAAGCGATCGTGCCCACCGCACGCCGGGCACGCCTTATTTTTCGGGGTCAGGCTTTCCGCCGGCAGACCAAGAGTAACCAACAGCTCTGGCCAGCGCCCGCCGGCCGCCGCTCGCAACTCATTAAGCGACAACCGGCCCGGCCCCCGGTCTGAGGAATGGATAGGCATAATTCGGCCTCAGAACTTCACAATGCGGTCAAAGGGGCGGTCCTTGATCTTTTTCAGCGCCACTTCGGCATTGTCGAAAAAGTCATCCAGAATGGCCTCCTGCAACTCCACGCCAAACTTTGAGCGCATTAACGGAGCGGTATCGTCGAAGATCGGCAATGTCGCATCCAGAAAACCCCGGATGAAATACATATCAGCCTGAAATCTGTCACGGGCGATATTGTCATAAAACGCAATGCGCGCCCGCTTCATGCCGGCGATAACCTCCAGCATCTGAATGGCGAAAAACCTGCCGGCACGATAGGCCTGCTCGTGGAAGGCTGCGACGGTCACGCGCTGCTCAGGAGTTAGCTTTTTTCTGCGCTTGGTCATTTCATACCCCATAGCAAAAACTCGGCTGCCGTCATATTTCGTACCGAAGGAGCAAGCAACGCGCACAGCTGGTCTGACTCGATTTCGCCGTCATCCATATCCGTGTTTTTCAAAAGGGTCACCAAACCCATCAAAGCCTCCGCTGTCTCGCTGACCGTGTAGTACGCCTCCCCAACGCCAGCTTTCAGGCTTTCTGTGAGCATCCGAATATTGCGGCCGATACTCGAGATTGCCTGTACATCGGCACTCTCCTGATCAAGCGCTTTCACGCCGCTATCCAACTTGTCCAACAGGACAAAAATACCGGTTAGCTCATTTTTAGCGTCGTCTTGCTCTCTTGTGATGAGTGGAAAATTCATTCTGTTTTTGAACTCAATACGAGCCCGTTTTTTAGTAGCTTCCATTTCCGCGAGGCCGGCAGCAAGTGCATGGCTCATATCATTCATGACGCTCTCCTTTGTTTCTTCTCAAGGCCCCATTGCTGAATCATCCGTTCAAATAATTCGCTGCGAATTCCGACCCAAACTGGACAGCCATTCCGACTGAATCTGGACAGCCCAAAGTCATAACGTAGCACGCGGGATAACCGTGGCACCCTCGGCGCATTTGCCGAGGACCACATGGCGAATAGCAGGTTATCTATGCGCAAGATTTTTGAAATATTACGGCTGTCGGTTGCGGACGGTCGCAGCCACCGGGAGATTGCCCGGGCAGTCGATTCCTCACCGACCACGGTGGGCGAAATTCTCCGTCGAGCAAAATTGGTGGGGCTCACTTTTCCGCTGCCGGCGGGCGTCACCGAAGCCGGCGTTGAAGCGCTGCTCTACCCCCCATCGGCCCCCTCGGCAACCCGACGACCGGAACCCGACTGGGCCGGCGTGCAGCGGGAACTGCGCCGGAAGGGCGTGACGCTCGACCTGCTCTGGCAGGAGTACAAGACTGAGCATCCCGACGGCTATCAGTACAGCCGCTTCTGCGACCATTACCGGGTCTGGGTAGGCCGCTTGTCGCTCAGTCTGCGCCAGACGCATGCCCCCGGCGAGAAACTGTTCGTCGATTACGCCGGCCCGACAGTGTCGGTCACCGACCCGCTGACCGGTGAAATCCGGCAGGCGGCCATCTTCGTTGCCGTCCTCGGCGCCTCGAATTACACCTACTGCGATGCCACCTGGAGCCAGGCGCTGCCGGATTGGATTGGCAGCCATGTCCGCGCCCTGGAATTCTTCGGCGGCGTCACCGCCATGCTGGTCCCCGACAATCTGAAGAGCGGCGTCAACAAAGCCTGCTATTACAACCCCGAACTCAACCCGACGTATCGCGAGTTGGCGGTCCATTACACGACTGCCGTTGTGCCAGCCCGGCCGTATCGCCCGAAGGACAAGGCTAAGGCGGAGGCCGGTGTCCTGCTCGTCGAGCGTTGGGTATTGGCCCGCCTGCGGAATCAGCGCTTCTTCAGTCTCGGCGAACTCAATCACCACATCGCCGAACTGATGCAGGCCCTGAACCGCCGGCCCTTCAAGAAACTGCCAGGGTCGCGCGAAAGTGCCTTTGCCGAGATGGATAGACCGGCATTACGCCCATTGCCGGAAACCCGTTACGAATTCGCCGAATGGAGGGTGGCGACGGTCGGTATCGACTACCACGTTGAAATCGCCGGCCATTACTACTCGGTGCCTTACCGCTTCGCCCGGCAGAAGGTCGATGCCCGCTTCACGACCTCAACGGTCGAACTGTTTCATCGCGGGAGCCGCATCGCCAGCCATGTGCGCAGCACCCTTCGCGGCCGGCACACGACGGTGGATGCGCACATGACACCCGCCCACCAAGCCGTTCAGGGCTGGAATGCGCCGCGGTTGATGGACTGGGCCGGACGCATCGGATCGCACACCCAAGCCGTCATCGAACATGTCCTGCATCAACGCCGCCATCCGCAACAGGGCTACCGCAGTTGCCTGGGCATTCTGCGTCTGTCGAAGGCTTACAGCGAGGACCGCCTGGAGGCGGCGTGCGAGCGGGCCATCGCCATCAATGCGCTGTCCTACGGCAGTTTGAAATCCATCTTGAAACATGGCCTGGACATCAAGCGCCTGACGGCGCCGGCCCAGACCTGCCTCCCTCTGGAGCACGCCAATGTGCGTGGCCCGCATTACTACCACTGACCTGAAAGGAAATACCCGTGCTCCATCACCCGACCGTGGACCAATTGCATCAGCTCCGCCTGAGCGGCATGGCCAAGGCTTTGGCCAGCCAGACCCGGCAGGCCGACATCAGCCAACTCTCCTTCGAGGAGCGCCTTGGTCTACTCATTGACAGCGAACTGGCCGAGCGCGAATCCCGACAAAACACCGCCCGCCTGAAACGGGCCAGATTGAAACAGGCGGCAACACCAGAGGATGTCGATTTCCGCCATCCGCGCGGCCTTGACCGGGCCTTGTTCGCCCGCCTGATGACCGGACGCTGGGTCAGCGACCACCAGAATGTGCTGATTTGCGGCAAGACCGGCGTCGGCAAGACCTTTCTTGCCTGCGCCTTGGCCAATCAGGCATGTCGGCAAGGCCGTTCTGCCTTTTACGTGCGTTTGCCACGTTTGTTGCCGGCGCTGGCCATCGGCCGGGGTGATGGCAGCTACGCCAAAACGCTGGCGCAGTTGGCCAAGACCGATGTACTGCTGATTGATGATTGGGGACTGGCGCCGCTGACCGATGAAAGCCGGCGTGACCTGCTCGAAATCTTCGATGACCGACACGGCACCCGGTCGACCATCATCACCAGCCAGTTGCCCGTGAAGCATTGGCATGAGGCCATCGGCGACCCGACACTGGCTGATGCGATTCTCGACCGCCTGGCACATCAGGCGCATAGCCTGAACCTTGATGGCGAATCGTTGCGCAAAAAGGGCAAACCGGAATGCCCTGAGGCCACCCCGTGAACGGCCAGCGCGCGCTCACCGAGTTACCCACCGCCGGCCGTCAGCCAGCCTGCTATAGAAGGGCGCAGTCTGCCGGCCGACCGTGGATAACTCTACACGGCGCGACAAAAACTTGACCCCCATGGCATCAACAGAGTAAAAACCGAAAACCCCGCGTCGCTACGCGCCGACTGTCCAGCTTGCTCTGGAATGCGTGTCCAGTTTGGCTCGGAATCACTGTCCAGATTCGTCGGAATACGCA
>Ga0073902_10000918_pt1 | contig 16518 bp, 14 predicted proteins | sample KloWWTmeKNB19Kit_FD_66667 | JGI IMG/M metagenome (GOLD analysis project Ga0073902, IMG submission 66667) | Active sludge microbial communities from Klosterneuburg, Austria, studying microevolution and ecology of nitrifiers - Klosterneuburg... | ecosystem: Engineered > WWTP > Aerobic digester >...
AAGAAATGATGAGTGGAAAGGGTTTCCGGATTTATTATATGAACTTTAGAATCCGTCTCTACATTTTTTTCATCACCAAAACTACTATATGAAAAGAATATTCCTTTTCTGCCTCTTATCTATTGCTTCCATTAATTTATCTGCCCAAATGGATCTTCCGCCAAGCGGTGGTAATGCCCGGGCAATGATCTCTGAAGAAGTAGGCATCACCAGCATTACCATTAATTACAGCCGTCCCGATGTAAACAAACGGGAAGGTAAAATCTATGGAGAGGGCAACCCCGTTCCGTATGGTTTCAGCACAACTAATTTTATTACGGGTAGAAACAATTCACCCTGGCGGGCAGGGGCTAATGAAAATACGATCATCACATTTGAGCATGATGTAAAATTGGAAGGGCAGCCGGTAAAAGCAGGTACTTATGGATTGTTTATGTCAATGGGAGCTGAGAATGTCACCATCATACTTTCCACTAAAACAGACGCATGGGGAAGTTTTTATTATGAAGAAAAGAATGATGTGTTGCGGGTATCCGTAAAACCTGTTACACTGGAAAAAAGTGTGGAGTGGTTGAAGTATGAGTTTATTGAACAGCGGGAGAAGTACTGTGTAGTGGCCATGCAGTGGGAAAAACTTTCCGTCCCATTCAGAATAGATGTGGATGTAGATAATATTACATTGGCAAGATTACGGGAAGAGCTGACCAGCCGCAAAGGATTTAATCCGTCCTTGCTATTGCAGGCGGCACAATTTTGCTTTACTAAAAACATCAACCTGGAAGAAGCATTGCAATGGAGTAAAAGAGCTATCGATGGGCAGGGCGGTCAAAAAACATTTATTACCCTTCGAAACCTTGCAACAGCCTATGAAAAAATAAACCGGATGCCCGAGGCAGATTCAACTATGAATGAAGCACTGCAGATTGCTACCGCTAACCAATATACCGCATATGGCCGTCAGTTAATTGGTCAGAAACGGGTCGACAAGGCCATGGAAGTATTGCTTGCATCACAAAAAAGATATGGTGATATGTTTGGAGTTAATAATGGCCTCATGAGTGGTTATTCTGCCAAAGCAGATTTTAAAAATGCTATTAAATATGCGGACAAAGCAATGGCGCAGGCGCCAAATGAGAATGCCAAAAAAACACTGGAAGGGCAAATTGCTAAATTGAAAGAAGGCAAAGACATTAATCAATAATCAATTATTAAACATGAAAAATGCAATCAGTTGGTTTGAAATACCAACTACCGACATTGACCGGGCACAAAAATTTTATGAAACTATTTTCGGCATTTCCCTTGCACCCATGGATATGCCTGGTATGAAAATGAGAATGTTTCCGCTGGACAACCCGATGGAAGGAATAGGCGGTACTCTCGTTGATAGTGGTGGATTTCACAAACCATCGGCTACGGAGGGTCCGTTGATCTATCTTAATGGGAACCCTGATGTACAAAATGTATTAGGAAAAGTAGAGGCCGCTGGAGGAAAAGTGACGGTTCCAAAAACAGAAATAAGTCCGGAGTACGGTTACATGGGTGTTTTTATCGATACGGAAGGAAACAGAATTGCTTTACATTCAGTGCCGGAAAAATATTTACAATCATAAAATATAAAAAACTATGATAGTGCTTTATATCATCCTCGGCATTATTGCCGCTTTATTAATAGCCGGATTATTTATTCCAAAAGGAATGAAGGCTACAAGAGAGATTGTTATTAATAAACCTAATGCCGAAGTGTTTAACTACATCAAACATTTAAAAAATCAGGACAATTACAGCAAGTGGGGCAGTATGGATCCTAACATGAAAAAATCCTACCGCGGTACTGATGCAACGGTAGGTTTTGTAAGTATTTGGGAAGGGAATAAAAAAGTTGGATCCGGCGAACAGGAAATATTGGGTATTGATGAAGGCCACAAACTGAGTACAGAATTACGATTTATAAAACCATTTAAATCAGTTGCTCAGTCAGCCATGACAACTGAAGCCATAAGTGACAACAGCACCAAAGTAAGCTGGGGTTTTGAAGGCCAGATGAATTATCCTTTGAACATTATGAAGTTGTTCATGAATATGGAAAATTCTATCGGTAACGATTTTAGCACGGGGTTGAGCAACCTGAAAGCGTTGATGGAAAAATAATTTACTTTCCAAACTAATTTTATGCAGTCAACAGCCACTACGCCAGAAGCATATATTGCTGAAATGCCGGAAGACAGGCAGGCGGCGTTTAAGAAGCTCAGGGCAGTTATTAAAAAGAACCTTCCCAAAGGCTTTAAAGAGACTATTGCTTATGGTCATATAGGATACTGTGTGCCACATTCAAAATATCCAGCCGGTTATCATTGTGATCCGAAACAGCCCCTTCCGTTTATGAGCATCGCTTCACAGAAAAATTTTATAGCGGTATATCATATGGGTGTATATGCAAATCCTGCATTGTTAAAATGGTTTACGACTGAATATGCTAAAGCCTCGCCTAAAAAGTTAGATATGGGCAAAAGCTGTATGCGATATAAAAAACCTGATGACATTCCCTTTGAGCTGATTGGGAAACTGGCTGCAAAAATTACTCCTGATGAATGGATTGCATATTATGAAAAAGCATTAAAGCGATAATAACTGAATAATAAAATTATGAGGGCGAAAGTGCCTCTTTACCGTATTGTGCTGAATAATGTAATTAATATTTAAAACTATAAATTATGAGTAGCGAATCGTTGGACAAAGCGTATGCAACGCAGATTGCCAATATTGAAAAAGCAACCGGTAAGAAATTAGCTGAATGGATTACCATTATAAATAAATCCGGTTTTGACAAACATGGCGAGCTGGTGAGCTACTTAAAAACCAAACATGGTTTCACTCATGGTAATGCCAATATGCTTGTTCATTATGCCAAACAAAGTCATGCCGGCGCCGCAGAAAATGAAACCGATTGGATAGCGGAGCAATACAAAGGCAAGGAAAATCTGAAACCCTGGTATGATAAAATAATGGCAGAAATAAACAAATTTGGTAAAGACATAGAAATAGCACCCAAGAAAGCTTATGTGAGTTTGAGACGAAAGAAACAGTTTGCTATTCTTCAACCATCTACCAAGGATAGGTTGGATGTTGGTTTAAATATTAAAGGCATTGCAGCATCGGGTAATGTGGAAGAAGGAGCAAAATGGAATGCCATGTGTACACACCGCATCAGAGTGGAAGATGCAAAAACAGTTAATAAAGATATGATCGCCTGGTTAAAGAAAGCATACGAACAAGCCGGATAAGAAAAACCGCCCTATTGATAAAAGGACGGTTTTGTAAATATTGTTTAGTTAATTATTTTTTTCTGGTGTACTTGATCTGCATGGTATTAAATTCTTTTCCATCAGGCATTGTGACATACATTTTCATTTCCTGTGTATTATCATCAATTATTTGAAAAGTTTCCCGAACATCGATGTCTTCTTTTGTTCCGGGGTCTGTCATTCTTCCTTTCATCGTAATTGTTTTAGTGGCTTCATCCCAGGGGCCTTTCATCATCATAATACCACTGCCCATATTATCAATCCAGGTACTTACGAATTCTTTTTTATGAATATCATATGCCACAGTACTCATGCCATTAAAAGGCATACCCATCATATCACCTGTGTGTGTAGATTGCTGGTAAAGGCCATTAAATATCATTTTGTTTACAGCAGTAGAAGTACTTTTTTGTTCAGGAGCTCCGGGAACCATCCACATGGATACATCTCCATTCCAGGTGCCGTCCCATTTTGCCATCATTTTATGAACATCACCGGGAGTCATATAGTCCTGCCAGTTTTTCATCATCGTAGCAGAGTCAAGCTCGGGTTTAGGTTCAGTGCTGGTTGTTGATTCCTCCTTTTTTGTTTCAGATGATGTGGTTTCTTTTTTTGTATCGTCCGTTTTCTTTTCGTTGTTGCAGGAAGCTATTATAAAAGCTACTGCGCAGAAAGCTAAGGTTATTTGTTTCATTGTATTTTTTTTAGGAAGAGAAGGTACAAACTCTCATGGCGGCAGACAAGAAAAAAGTGGACAAAAATGTTTTCAGGGCTTAATAAATGCGGCGGTTCTAAGAGAGTTGTATGGTCTTTATTTGCATGACCGTGGCGATGCTGGTAGCTCTTTCTTTGATAATAAAGACGTTATCACCGATAAATAGTTCATCTACAGACTCCTTAAAATACCGGAGCCAGGTTTCAAAATGGTGCCTGGTAAGCGGAGATTTTTGATGAAGGGCAAGGTGTGGCTGCATAGCATTTTTCTGATAGGTGCCTGATTGAAACAAAATGGAATCCCAGAAATCAACTAAAACAGGAAAATGGTGGTCCAGATTTATTTTCGCAACGTCTGTAAAAAGATAATTGATAGAATCATCAGCTAATAGCTTTTTATAAAATTCCTGCATTAGCAAAAGCAGGTCGTCCCGGTTTTCAATATCTCTTTTCATTGAAACAATATTATTATTCATTGATTACAGTAAATAATTTTTCCGCATCCTCTTTATTGAACAGTTGTGTTCCATCATTCATGGTAGCGGCGCTGCCACAGGCTACACCGAAGCGGATTGCTTCTCTAAGTGTTTTACCTCTTTGAAGTGAGTAAGTAATTCCTGCTACCATACTATCACCTGCACCAACGGTACTTTTTTTCTCTACAGGGGGTGCTTCTACAAAATATCTTTTTTCACTGGTTACCAACCAGGCACCTAAATGCCCCATTGAAACAACGATGATTTCAGCAAAACCATCTCTGATAGCCTGTTGGGCAGCATCGGGTACTTCTTCTTTATCCAGCCATTCTATATTGAGCATTTTACACAACTCTCCGATATTAGGTTTTATCAGGTAAGCATTTTTACCCTTCAATGCCTGCAATGCAGGGCCACTGGTATCAACGATACATTTGGCACCAACAGCATTTGCATTTTTTACGATCAGTCCATAGAAATAGTCAGGTAAACCCGGTGGTAAACTGCCGCTGGCCACCACATAAGTGGGTGCAAAAGAACGAATCTGGTCCACCATGGTTTTGATCGTTTCTTCCAGCACTTCTCTACCGGGAAAGGTAAACCGGAATTGATTGTTAGTAGAATTTTCAAGTACAATCCAGTTCTCCCTTGTTTCTACTTTGGTGTCAACAGCATGAAATAATATTTCTTCTTCTTTTAGTAAAGAGCAGAGCATGTTTCCGTTGTGTCCGCCGGCGGGAAATAATGCAACCGAAGGTGCGTCTAGCTTTTTTAATGCTTTACTTACATTAATACCACCACCGCCGGGTTCGTTTACCACTTCTGCGCAACGAAGCTTACTCTCTGGCTTCATTATTTCCACCCTTGAACTTTTATCAATGCAGGGATTTAGTGTGATGGTTAAAATCATAAATAAATATTAATTAAGCGGAGGCCTCTTTTATTTCTGAAAGCACCGATTCAATTCTTTGTTGTAGCAATTCATAACTGGTAAAACCTTTTGCCAGTAAATAAAATTTTCCATCATTCACCTGCATTAATACTTGCGGAAAACTTGTGACTTGCAGTTGCTTGCATAAGGCAAACTCATAGTGGGCTTTTTCTTTGTACTCAGCGCTTTTCAGTTTTATATAAAAATCGTCAGGAGAGATATGATACTTGTCCAGTAGATTTCGATAAGCTTCATCATCTGTCAGATCCCTTCCCTCCAAATGTAAGGCATACTGAAGGTCGGCTGCAAAGGCAACTTGTTTCTGTGGGTATATTTCTTTGGCTATACATAAGGCGATAGCTGATTTTTCTGAATGCTGATACCAGTCGCTTTTATCCGGATTAAATATATGCCAGAGATAATCCTCGCCAAATTTGATACCTGTCATTTCCTCTACCTGTTGATAGGCCTGGCTGATGTAACCAGCTACTGAACTTACAGGACGGGCAAATTCCACCGGAATCATTCCACCCGAGAGCACTTCAAATGAAGCATTCTCTCTATATTCTTCTTCTATTTTTTTTATAACCGGGCTGAAACCATAGCACCAGCCACAGTAAGCATCATAACAATAATAAATTACCGGGTGCATAGAAATGCAAACTTACACTTATCAGCAAGGTAAAAATTATGACTTACGGAAAATTAATGTGCCTCTAACCAGTTTTTCCCTTCTCCGCATTCAGCTGTTACAGGAACTTTATGTGGTAACACCATGGCAGATTGCATACATTCAAGAATGAGAGGCTTTAGCTCATTTACTTCTGTTTTTAGTGCATCAAAAACTAATTCATCGTGTACCTGCAATAACATTTTGCTCTGCATCTTTTCTTTTTTCATCGCCGCATGCACTTTCTGCATGGCTAATTTTATCATGTCTGCTGCAGTTCCCTGTATAGGAGAATTGATTGCATTTCTTTCGGCGAATCCACGGACCGTAAAGTTTGCTGAGTTAATATCCCGCAACCATCTCTTTCTACCCATCAAAGTTTCCACATAACCATTCTCTCTTGCAAAATTTATGGTATCGTCCATATATTTTTGAATACCCGGAAACTCTTTTTTGTAGTTGTCAATAATCTCTTTGGCTTCTGTTCTGGAAATACCAAGATTGTCTGCAAGGCCAAAAGCACCCTGGCCATAAATAATACCAAAATTCACACTCTTGGCTTTGTACCTCATTTCTTTAGTCACTTCTTTTTCACTCACATTGTACACTCTTGCTGCTGTTGCAGTATGGATATCGGTTCCGTCTTTAAACGCTTTACACATATTCTTGTCACCACTGATGGAAGCGACAATTCTTAATTCTATTTGTGAGTAGTCGGCAGAAAGGAGAATATGGTCATCATCTCTGGGTATAAAAGCTTTTCTTACTTCTTTACCTCTTTCAGTTCGCACTGGAATGTTTTGCAAATTGGGGTTGTTACTTTGTAAGCGGCCGGTTACAGCCACCGCTTGTCCATAAGATGTGTGCACCCTTCCGGTTTTCCTGTTTATCATCTGGGGTAATGCATCAACATAGGTTGATTTTAATTTTGTCAACTCCCGGAAAGTCAGGATATCATCAACGATCTGGTGACCTTTGACAGCTAATTTTAATAGTACATCTTCACCCGTCTGGTACTGACCTGTTTTTGTTTTTTTAGCAGAAGCATCCAGTTTCAGTTTGTCAAACAGCACTTCGCCTAATTGTTTTGGCGAAGCAAGGTTGAAACGAACACCGGCCTGTTGGTACACACTTTCTTCTGCTTTCTTCGCATCCTTTTCCAGTTCTTTCGAATAATCTGCCAGGAAATTCATATCTACCCGGATTCCCTCATATTCCATATCCACCAGCACTTTTACCAATGGATTTTCAACTTCATTAAACACTTTTTCAACCTCTTTGCTCTTTAAAAGCGGAACGAAAATATTTTTTAGTTGTAATGTAATGTCTGCATCTTCTCCTGCATATTCTTTTACCTTTTCAATAGCCGCATCCCGCATGTTACCCTGTGTCTTTCCTTTCTTTCCAATCAATTCTTCGATGTGCACAGGCTCATAACCAAGAAATTTCTCACTTAATATATCCATGCTTCTTTTTCCATCCGGCTCTATTACATAGTGGGCCAGCATGGTATCAAAAAGTTCTCCTTTAATCTCAACGCCGTACCATTTTAACATCAACAAATCATACTTGGTATTCTGTCCAATCCATATTTTCTTTTTATCGGAAAAGAGGGAATCGAAATGTGCCAGGATTTCTTTGGTACGTATTTGATCGGCAGGACAAGGGACATAGAATGCTTCCCCGGGTTTTACTGAAAAACTAAGGCCTACCAGTTCTGCATCATTGGCATCGATGCCTGTTGTTTCCGTATCAAAACATATCTCGTCGTGTTTCTTGAGTTCAGCTACTAATTTTTTGATTGCAGCATCACCTTCTACTGCTTCATATTTGTGAGGCGTATTATTGATATTCTTATCTACCACTAATCCCGCCCCGTCACTTTCTGTGTCCTGCAAAACAGGCTCTGTTTTTTTAATTTCCGGTTCAATTATATTTCCAAACAGATCTGTCTGTACACCCTGGGCCATTTCTTTTTCTACCACACCTTTTGAGGAAGAGGCAACGGAAAATTCTTCTCCCAAAAGTCTTTTGCCTAATGTTCTGAATTCGAGTTCAGCAAATACTTCTTTTAGTTTTTCTTTATTCCATTCTTTCAGCCTGAAATCTTCTTCATGAAATTCAACAGGTACATTTGTTATAATAGTGGCTAACTTCTTAGAAAGAATAGCCATTTTTTTACCCTTCTTTACTTTTTCACCCATTGCACCTTTTATCTTATCGGCATTAGCCAGTGTATTCTCTAATGAACCATATTCGGCTAAAAATTTTGCAGCCGTCTTTTCTCCGACACCAGGTATACCCGGTATATTATCCACAGCATCACCCATCATACCTAGCATATCAATTACCTGGGTTACATCTTTAATATTCCATTTAGCACATATTTCTGCAGGCCCCAGTATTTCTGCATCATTTCCCTGGTAAGCTGGTTTATATATTTTTATTTTTTCAGAAACCAACTGGCCATAGTCTTTATCCGGGGTTACCATATATACTTCATAACCGGCTTTCTCACCCAGCTTACTCAGTGTACCAATCACATCGTCTGCTTCGTATCCATCAATGCCAATCACCGGAATATTAAACCCTTCTATTATTTTTTTTATATCAGGAACCGCAGCACTGATGTCTTCAGGTGTTTCCTGGCGGTTGGCTTTATAATCGGCAAAATCAGTATGCCGCTCAGTCGGTGCAGAAGTATCAAAACAAACAGCCATATGCGAAGGCTTTTGTTTGGTGATCAGTTCCACCAATGCATTGGTGAAGCCAAACTGTGCATTGGTGTTTTTCCCCTTGGAGGTTAACCTGGGATTTCGGATAAGGGCATAATATGCTCTGAAAACGAGAGCAAAAGCATCAAGGAGGAAGACTTTTTTTTCCATGCCCCTAAGGTAAAGATTTCACCAACAGGCAGAAATAAAAACACAAAGCCCCTTCCCTTTTTAAACGGGAGGGGCTTTGATATGTTAACGCTGCTTTACTTAGTTAATTGAAAGTCGTAGGGCGGTGCCTTCATTCTGTTCAGTTTTTACTGAAGCGGCTTGCTGAGAAACAACACCAGTTGTTTCATTCTTTTTTTGCAGATACTGTTCAGGATTATCTACCAATACAGTACCACTAAAGGCGGCTGCTTTTGGCTGAGCGGTTTGCTCTCCGCCACCTAAAACAGCCGTTTTGTCTTTGTGTATAAAGTTCAGGTACAAAGCGAAGAACAGCAGGTTGAAGGCAAAGAAATTTGCGATTTTACGGACACGTCTTTTCATAATAGTGGATTTATTGGATTTTAAGAAATTGGTTTCTCTGATATTCTGATGCTAAGATAGAGCGGGGTATTTTTTATTGCAAGCCTGGGCCTGAAGTATTTAATGAAATCAGGCACAAATACTCTGGAGAGAATCGTAAAACTACGAGTCAGATGTTACCAAAGTTCCCAGTCGTACTGCTGTGTTTCGCTGCGAAAAGTTGGCTTTTGCAGGCCATTGGTTAGCTGAGGTACTTTTTCGGTAACCACCTTTTTAAGATCAGATATTTTAAGTGTGTTTTTTCCCCTCATTGCGTCTAACAGGCAATAAGTAAAGACGCCATTTTTTAAATCACCTCTTTCTAAAGCAAACTGGGTACCGGCAGCTGCAGAGATGACGGTGGTTCCGGTGCCACGGCCAACATTCACAAATAGTTCCTGCATCATTTCAAAACTATTTTTCATTCCAATTTTATTCTTATCAGTTTGGGTAATGATGAATCCCTTCACCCCATTTTTTTCTAACGAATCTTTTGCAACAGAATAATTTTTCATTTCTTCCTTATCAACTTCCCCACTGTGGCAGGCGTCGATCAGTAATAATTTTTTCCTGGCCTTAATGCCGTCCAGCAGATTTTCAAGTTCTTCATAGGGCAGTCCGCTTATTTGTGGCTGATTAAAATTGACAGCATAGGTAGAAAGAAAATAATCATAATCACTGCTGAGCAGGCCATGGCCGGAATAGGCGATGATGACTTTATCTTCTTCGCCGGTTAATAATAACTTCTTTTTTAATTGGAGAACATTTTCTATGGTTACGCCTTCATCAAAGAGAGTATCTATAACGGCGCCTTTAGATGCAAATTTGTTAGCGAGGTCCCGGATATCTTTTACACTCCAGTTTAAATTATGGATGCTATCTGAAAAACGGTTAATGCCCAGGCCGATAAAATACGTTTTAGCGGTGGTGGGTTTTTGCGACACATATTTTACAAATAATGGCTGGCGGTAGCTTTCAATTCCGTTCACATCTGTAATGGATGTTTCCACCTGGTTATCTCCTTCTGATAAATTAACAGTAATGGTGGTGTCAATGATTTTCTTATTTTTTAAACGGAGGTTGATTCCTTTTTGCCCATACAAAGGCACTTCGTTTATCCAAACGTTGATACGGTCGAGGTTTTCGGTGCTGCTACCTGCGATTTGGAGTGTTAACTGTTTATTTTTTTGCTCATATTCAACAGCATCCCGATTTTTAAAATCTGCTTCGGGGATAGTGAAACCTTCTTTGAAAGAGGTGGTGTCAACACCTAATTTTTTAATTCGCTTTAGATAAGCTTTTTTGTAGGAGTCAATTAATGCTGTGTCTGTTGAGCCGATGGCTTGGAGTACTTTATCGGGGCGGTTGTATTTGATATCGAGTTGGTCGAAAGAAATAGTATTTAGCTTATTGTCAAAATATGATAAATCACGGGCTAAACCAGGAGAGCTTTTGTAGAAGCCTTCAGGTATTTGAATAATATGGCGCTTAGAACTTTCAATATATATGTTTGTAAATATTTTTTCAGTCTTAAAACTAAACAATACTACCAAGTTATTTTTTAGTACAAAAGCACACAAATCTGCTGTAGGTAGTAAAGAGTAATTTGCAACAGATTCTATTTGATTAATAAATTTCCCATCTTCAATTCGCCATATACAATAAGAGCCCTCACTATACTTGGCTATTAAATATTTATTATTCGGGGTAACCTCTATTCCAACAACAGCATCTTTGAAAAATTCTAAACTGCCAGAGCGATTAAATATTTGTTTTTTAGTAACGGTGTCAAAATTTATCAATTCAATTTTATTATTAAAAGTGCAAACAGCAAGATATTTATTGTCATTACTTAAAAAGCATTGGAATGCACCCGGAATATAAAAATCTTTTAATTTCTTTAAATCCTTACTCGAATAAACATTTACTGAATCACCTTTCACCACGCATAAAATTTCACTATCACGGGAATATTTTATATCAGTAATATTAGAGCTTTTTTTATTTTCAATTTTTCCAATAACATTTCCAGAAATAATATCATATTGAAAAGCCTCATCATTATTTGGTAAAAAAATAAAATAGCGAACCGATGGGCTCACTACTAATTCTTTAAAATCAATTTTCTCTAAACTAACATTTTTATCAAATTTGTTATCAATAAAGTTCCATAGTTTTAAAACATTAGACTTATTAATGCCGGCAAGAAATACTCCACCAATCGAAATATTGTTAAGCCGTTCACTTATAAATAGAACTTTTTTATTTAAAAAATCATAGCACAATGAGCTATCATAAGTATTTAAAAGAATCTTATTTGCATATTTTCCAAAATACCTGTTAGTGTATTCTTGAGAATCAATTTTGTGAAATACAAATTGACCATTGTTGAAATTAAGCTTAGAAAAAACTGTGCTACCTGATTTTGGAAATAGATAAAGGTCTTTGTCTCGCTGACTAAAAACCGCATGTGCAATTTCATTATTCTCCTTGGTCACCTGAATTTTTGTTTCATGAAAATCATTTAAATTATGTATTGATAAGCCGCATACTTATTTTTTGATAAAAGATAGGAATTTGTAAAATCTATTTCTACATTATGCCCATAATCACTGCTATTAGTTTTAAGTATTACTTTCTTGCTTTCCAGACTGAAAAAATAGTTGTTCTTATCCCCTTTCCAAAAAAACAATCTTTTTTTGGGGATATATTTTATTTCAGAAATATTATCGATTTCCTTTTCTGGTTCAAAGAACTTAGTCAGTTCGTTCATTAAGCTATCGTCATTTTTTTCAAATAAGGACCAGGTTCTAATCAGGCTGTCTGTATAATAATTATTGCCAGACTTTAAATCAATAACTTTTATTGTTGATTTATCTACGTAATATGAAACCTGATCATCTTCGGAAATTGAAACGGCAAGAATTTTCTTTTTTTCAAGATAATATTTTTTAGAAACAACTTCTTTTTGAATATCAAGGAAGGTCAGACCCCCAGCACTATCACTAATAACAACTCTATTTTCTAAAGGGTTTATTGAAAAATTCGGGGGCATTTCATTTGTGGTATTTCGATTTTTTTCAAAAGGGAGTGAAATAGCAATTCCTGTTTTTTCGGAATTAAGAACATTTCCGTTCTCTCCGTTTAATAGAAAATATTCTCCCGTAATTGTAAACGCAGAAATTAATTTGCCTTTGTTATGAAATTGTGCAACAACGAAAAAATTTGAAAAATTTTCAATCTTCCAAATTAATTTGCTTTGTGAAATTGAGTATAAAAAAAGAGTAGTACCACGATTGAATAGTATTTTATCTGCATTCTGATCTAATGCAATTTTTTTAGGAAGATAATCTGTTGATACCCTGAATTTATCCAAGATGTAAGTAGTTTTTGCAACTCCTATATCCCACATATATTGAGCCTTGTCGGATTCCCCTAAAATTTTTTTACTGTCTTTTGAGAACCCAATATTTGTATAAACATAACTATTAAATTCAAATATGTTCAAGGGGGTTAAAGTTGATATATCCCAGCATTTAAAATTATATCTTGAAATGCTTAGAATTTTTTTACCATCAGGACTAAAAAATGCTTCTTTTAACTCATTTTGCTCCGTATTGATTTCGGCGATAACTTTTTTTCTCCGATAGTCCCAAATTCTAATATAATTATCTTTTGATGCAGTAACCATTCGATTGCTTGAAGGGGAAAAGTTTGCGGATAAAATTTCTGCATTGAGTGAAACTGGTAAAAGTATTTTATAGGTCTGGGCAGATAATTTTACTTGTTGAAAAGTCAATAAAATGAATAGAAGCGATGTAAAACGATTTAATGAATGCATTACAAAAATTTTCATTAGTCAGCATTTGGTTGGCAATACTATGTACAAAAAATAAATATACTATTTCTTCATCTCCTCCAACTTCTTCTGCAGCAAAAACATTTCATCCCTCAATCTTGCAGCTTCCATAAAATCTAAATCCCTGGCCGCTTTTTCCATCTCTTTCTTGATTTTTGAAAGAGCTTTTTCTGTTTGTGGAATAGTTTTGTATTCAGCTTGTTCTTCAGCAGCTACTGTTATCATGTTTTCATCCGGGGCAATAGCATAAGGATTAGCAGGATCATATCCTTTAATATCCAAGACAGAAGTTTGTGCAAATACTTCTTTGGTTGATTTAACAACGGTTCTTGGTGTGATGCCATGCTCAATGTTAAAAGCAATTTGCTTCTCCCGCCGGCGATTAGTTTCATTAATAGTTTTCTGCATACTGTCCGTCATTTTATCTGCATAGAAAATAACGAGACCGTTCACATTCCTGGCAGCACGGCCGGCTGTTTGTGTCAATGATTTTTCATTGCGGAGAAACCCTTCTTTGTCAGCGTCAAGAATAGCAACTAAAGAAACTTCGGGTAAGTCTAATCCTTCCCGCAGCAGGTTCACTCCTACCAGTACATCAATCGTACCTAATCGTAGCTCACGGAGTATTTCTATTCGTTCCAGCGTATCCACTTCACTATGAATGTATTTTGATTTTACATTAATGCGGTGCAGGTATTTATCCATTTCTTCCGCCATCCGTTTTGTCAATGTAGTAACCAAAACCCGGTCACCCATTTTTATTCGCTTGTCTATTTCGTCCAGCAGATCATCTATCTGGTTAACAGAAGGACGGATTTCAATAGGAGGTTCCAGCAAACCTGTTGGCCTTACCACTTGTTCCACTACAATGCCTTCTGATTTTTCCAGTTCATAATTATCAGGTGTAGCAGAAACAAAAACTACCTGGTTGGTCAGCGATTCAAATTCATGAAAATTCAATGGGCGGTTATCTAATGCAGATGGTAAACGAAATCCATAATCAACCAACACTAATTTACGGCTCCTGTCACCACCATACATACCGCTTACCTGTGGAATCGTCTGGTGACTTTCATCTATTATTGTTATATAATCTTTGGGAAAATAATCCAGCAGGCAGAATGGTCTTGTACCGGGACGACGCCTGTCAAAAAAACGGGAATAGTTTTCAATACCGTTGCAATAACCTAACTCCCGTATCATTTCTATATCATAATTTACCCGTTCACTTAATCTTTGTGCTTCAATATATTTCCCTTCTTTTTTAAAATACTCTACCTGTGCGGTCATTTCATCCTGCATTTCATATAGCACCTGCTGCAGGATATCCTTTGGCGCCACATACAAATTTGCAGGGAAGATGGCTGCATTTTCCATCAGGCCAATCCGTTTGCTGGTCACTACATCAATACTTTCTATTTCTTCTATCTCATCGCCAAAAAATGTAATACGATATCCGTAATCAACATAAGGAAGGTTGATATCAACAGTATCGCCTTTCACCCTGAATGTACCCCGGTTAAACTCCAATGTTGTCCGGTTGTAGGTGGAATTCACCAATGAATGCAGGAAGGCTTGTCTTGAAATGGTTTGCCCTTTATTAATACGAATGATTCCATTTTCATAATCGGTAGGGTTTCCCATACCATAAATACAACTTACTGAAGCCACAACAATAATATCCCTTCTTCCGCTGAGTAAACTTGAGGTGGCTCTCAATCTTAATTTGTCCAGCTCATCATTTATACTCAGATCTTTTTCGATATATACATCCCTCACTGGCATATAAGCTTCCGGCTGGTAGTAGTCATAGTAGGAAACGAAATATTCTACTGCATTGTCAGGAAAGAACTGTTTGAACTCACCATATAATTGAGCGACCAATGTTTTGTTATGGGTAAGTACTAATGTTGGTCGTTGCACATATTGAATCATATTAGCAACAGTAAATGTTTTACCGCTTCCCGTCACACCCAGCAATGTCTGGTATTTTTCCCCGTTCAATATGCCTTCTGTAAGCTGGCGGATCGCATCCGGCTGATCGCCGGCAGGGGGGAATGGACTATAAAGGTTAAAAGGCATAGAGAACATGCAATTTAATGAAAGCCGGTAAGGAATAACAAAGCCTGATTAACATCGATTAATTTATCCCTCATGCAGCCAAAAAGGGTGAAAAACAATCTTTATCACCCGGGCTTCCCGTTGAAATAATAATCATGTTTTCCCGGTTCTTATTTACTTAATTTACCCCCTGTAAAATAGCCACATGAAAAAATATTTTCTCACCTCATTTGTTTTTGTATTCACTGCTTTTCAACTCACAGCCCAAAAATTTGAAACGGCTCTGGCCAGGCTGGCCCTTGAACATCAGCCGCAGAAAATTTATATTCATTACGATAGAGAATATTATGTTTCCGGGGAGACTATTTTTTTTAAGGCCTACTTATTCAGTGACGGGAAGCCAAGCGGTGCCAGCAATAACTTATACTTACAGTTCACCGACAGTAAAGGGGCTGTGGTGAGTACCCAATCATTCCCTGTTATGGGGGCTGTCGCAAAAGGAAGTATCGACATTCCAGATTCTCTTCCACAGGGAAATTATTACCTGAGGGCCATTACACCCGCCATGCTTGATTACGATGAAGCATTTATTTACAAGAAAAATATATTCGTTTTTAAACCTGCTGCAACAATTAGCTCTGAGAAAACGGCGGCTCAAAATGTTTCAGTACAGTTTTTTCCTGAAAGCGGTGATTTGGTTGATGGTATTTTAACTGTAGTCGGCTTCAAAGCAGTTGATCAATGGGGAACCCCTGTAGAAGTTAATGGTATTATCCGTACCGGTGAAGGAACAACAATAGCCTCTTTTAAAACATATCATGATGGAATTGGGAAAGTGCCGTTCAAACCACAAGTTGGTAAAAAGTACACTGCAGAGGTAGAAACGGTCGCTGGAAAACGAACCTACCAGCTTCCCGAGGTAAAGGCTGCGGGTATTAATCTCAAAATCCAGGATGAGAAAATGCAGGATGGAACAAGAGGCAAAAAATTTCAGCTCTCCCGGAGTGAAAAGGATAAAGCCCTGTTCGGAACAGTAGTGCTGGTAGCAGCTATCAACAACCATGTGGTTTATGAAAACGAAATTTCTTTTGAAGACTATCCTTCGGTGATAGGACATATTGTAACGGATAGCTTACCATCAGGCATTTTACATTTTACTGTATTTAATAAAGATGGTGTTCCATTAGCGGAGCGGCTTTCTTTTGTAGATAATCAAGA
>Ga0073902_10000921_pt1 | contig 16457 bp, 10 predicted proteins | sample KloWWTmeKNB19Kit_FD_66667 | JGI IMG/M metagenome (GOLD analysis project Ga0073902, IMG submission 66667) | Active sludge microbial communities from Klosterneuburg, Austria, studying microevolution and ecology of nitrifiers - Klosterneuburg... | ecosystem: Engineered > WWTP > Aerobic digester >...
GTGGATATAAGGAAAGCGGATTTGGAAGAGAAGGTGGGTTGCATGGTTTGTTGCCGTATTTAAATCTTGTCAATTAATTTAGAAAAAAAAATATTTATATGGAAAGCTCTGTAAAAAAATCAACACTCTCAATATCAGAAAACGGAATTGAAAAAAAGGCTTCTGAAAAAAGGCTTGAAGTGTTGAAAACATATAAAATTTATATTGGTGGTCAATTTCCAAGAACAGAATCTGGCAGATACTATCAACCTGAAAATACCTTAGGAAAAAAATTAGGCAATTTATGCCTGAGTTCACGAAAAGATTTTAGAGATGCTGTAGTAGCAGCTCGAAGTGCATTTGGAGGTTGGAGTTCAAGAGCCGCATTTAATCGAGGCCAGATTCTATACAGAATGGCCGAAATGCTTGAAGGACGAAAGGCACAGTTTGTAGATGAATTAATTCAACAAGGAGCAACAAAACTCAAAGCAGAGAAAGAAATCAATCAGTCAATTGACCGTTTAATTTATTACTCAGGCTGGTGCGATAAGTTTCAACAGATTTATAGTGCTGTTAATCCGGTAGCTACATCACATTTCAATTTTTCAGTACCTGAGCCAATGGGTGTTATTGCCATCGTAGCACCTCAAACTGACTCTTTGCTTGGCTTGGTTTCGGTTATTGCTCCTGTAATAGCAGGTGGAAATACTTGTGTGGTGCTGGCTTCAGAAGCCAAACCACTTTGCGCAGTTACTTTTGCCGAGGTGTTAAATTCATCCGACTTACCGGGGGGTGTTGTAAATATATTAACCGGCAAGCCAAAAGAACTGAACGAATGGTTTGTAAATCACATGGATGTAAATGCAACTATTTATTGCGAAAATGATTCTTCTGTAAAATCAATGATGCGTGAAAAAAGCGCCTTGAATTTAAAACGCATTTTTTTCTATGATAAGATAAAATGGGAAACAGAAGCAGGTCAATCACCGTATTTTATTAATGATACTCAGGAAATAAAAACAACCTGGCATCCTGTTGAAAATATTGCGGGAGCAGGAAGTGGTTACTAAATTTTATCTTTTTATTAATGAAAATTTTTTGAAGTTTTGCAAATATGAAATGAGCCATAAAAATTGACGAGCAAATTATACAAACTGACGATGTAAATTTTTATGGTGAATAATATGTAGCAAATTCCGAAAGCTAAACTTAACTCATGAAATCGCTATTCACTTTGTTTTTCTTAATTGTTGCACTAAGTTCGTATTCACAGACTGGTAATCCTGAAAATATCACTGACACTTCCAATTTTGTAGTAATACATAAAGATCCTCGTCTAGATTTATTGGTAAAAAAGCAAGCCGAAGTAAATAAAATTACAGGCGTAGATAATCGCAAAACAGACAAAGGCTATCGTATTCTTATTATCAGTACCAATAACAGAGAAGAAGCAATAGAGGCAAAAGCAAAAATTTACACATATTTCTCCGAATTAAAGGCCTATCTCTGGTATCAATCACCCTATTTCAGAGTAAAAGCAGGCAATTTTAAAGACAAACAAACAGCAGATAAATATAAAAACAAGCTCGGTGCTTATTTTCCAAAAGGCGTTTTTGTAATGAAAGACATTGTTGAACAAAAAAAAGGGAAAGGCCTCAACGATGAATCAGAAGATTAATCCCTTTATATTCATTAGCAGTAATACCTATCATTAATTACTTTTGCGCCATGCAGGAACAAATAAAAGCATTGGCGAAAAAATATGCTCCGGATTTTATTAAAGTCCGCCGTCATTTACATGCTCACCCAGAACTAAGTTATCAGGAATTTGAAACTACGAAATTTGTTCAGCAACAATTAAAAGAGCTTAATATTCCCTTTCAGGTAATTGCTACAACCGGTGTTGTAGGTTTGATAAAAGGAAAAAATCCGGATAGCCGCATCATTGCACTTCGGGCAGATATGGATGCATTACCCATACTGGAAGAAAACGAGGTGGATTATAAATCTAAGAACATTGGTATAATGCATGCATGTGGTCATGATGTTCATACTACCTGTTTACTTGGTGCAGCAAAAATTTTGAATGACTTAAAATCAGAATGGGAAGGCACAGTGAAACTGGTATTTCAACCAGGTGAAGAAAAAAATCCCGGTGGCGCTTCTCTGATGATTAAAGATGGCGTTCTGGAAAATCCAAAACCACAAGGCATACTTGCGCTTCATGTAAATACAATATTAGAAATAGGTCAGCTTAGTTTTAGAAGTGGCAAGGTTATGGCAAGTGCCGATGAATTGTATTTTACGATTCATGGCAAAGGAGGTCATGCAGCCTCCCCTCATCTTACTGTGGATCCAGTTCTAATTGCATCTCACTTAATCATTGCTTTACAACAAATCATCAGTCGCAATAATAATCCATTTAATCCATCTGTATTATCTATTACAGCAATAAATGGAGGTACTACAACCAATGTAATACCCGAGCATGTAAAACTAATGGGCACTTTCAGAGCAATGGATGAGCAATGGCGTTTTAAAGCTCATGAGTTGATACGCCAAACAACAGAGAATATTTGTCATTCAATGGGAGGCAGTGTGGATCTGCACATTGATATCGGCTACCCATGTGTAATGAATAATGAAGCACTGACTATTAATGCCTTTAATCTCGCAAAGGAATATATGGGCAATGACAAGGTGAGTGAAACCGAACTACGTATGGGTGCTGAAGATTTTGGGTACTATGCGCAGCAAATTCCAGCCTGTTTTTACCGTTTAGGAACAATGAATGCTGCAAAAGGTATTATAGCAGGCGTGCATACTCCCCGATTTAATATAGATGAAAATGCTATTGAAATTGGTATGGGAATGATGGCCTGGCTGGGTAGCACAGTAAAGTTTTAAAAATCAACATGTAAATTAGAAATTTTTCTTCTGATTTACAGGTTAAGATCAATCGCAACTTCTTCATCTTTTTCCGAATTAATATTTTGTACATTGCACACCCTGTTTTATAAAACCCGATAATCGGGGGTGCAGAAAGGAAGACAATAAAAAAAATATATGTCAAACGAGCTTCGCAAACAGCAGGCGCTTGAATACCACGCCAAAGGAAGACCTGGAAAAATAGAAGTAGTGCCAACTAAAGAGGCTAAAACACAAAGAGATTTATCTCTGGCCTATAGTCCTGGTGTAGCAGAACCTTGTAAGGAAATAGCCGCTCATAAAGAAAATGTTTATAAATACACTGCCAAAGGGAATCTGGTAGCCGTTATCAGCAACGGTACGGCAGTATTAGGTCTTGGCGACATAGGCCCCGAAGCCGGTAAGCCGGTGATGGAAGGCAAGGGTGTGTTGTTTAAAATATTTGCCGACATTGATGTATTTGATATTGAAATCAATGAAAAAGACCCTGAAAAATTTGTTCAGATAGTAAAAGCGCTGGAGCCCACTTTTGGCGGTATCAATCTGGAAGACATTAAAGCCCCCGAATGTTTCTACATAGAAACCGAACTAAAAAAGCAAATGAACATTCCGGTGATGCACGATGATCAACACGGTACAGCTATCATTAGTGCTGCCGCACTTCTCAATGCACTAGAAATACAAAAGAAAAAAATTGATAAAGTAAAATTTGTGGTGAACGGTGCCGGCGCAGCAGCCATTTCCTGTAGCAAACTATATGTAGCATTGGGTGCAAAGCCTGAAAATTTTTTAATGTTTGACCGTAAAGGTGTGTTACATAAAGGCCGAAAGGATATTGACGAACTAAAACAATTATTTGCAAATGGCAAAGATGGCATTACACTGCAGTCGGCAATGAAGGATGCAGATGTGTTTATTGGACTAAGTGCTGGTAATTGTGTAACAGCGGATATGGTAAAAAAAATGGGAAAAAATCCAATCGTATTTGCTATGGCCAATCCTGATCCTGAAATTAGCTGGGAAGAAGCAACTTCTGCCAGAAAGGATATTATAATGGCTACTGGTCGCAGCGATTTCCCCAATCAGGTAAATAATGTTTTGGGCTTTCCCTATATTTTTCGTGGCGCTCTGGATGTAAGAGCCACGCAGATTAATGAGGCAATGAAACTGGCAGCAGTACATGCATTGGCCGAGCTTACAAAAACGGCAGTGCCTGATATTGTAAACATGGCCTATGGTGAAAAAAATATTTCTTTCGGCGAAAACTATATTATACCTAAGCCATTAGATCCCCGATTGCTTGCCACGGTAGCTCCGGCTGTTGCCAAAGCTGCTATGGAAAGTGGTGTTGCTTCGCAACCTATTAATAACTGGGATGCCTACGTCACTAACCTGAATAAGCGACTTGGTCTGGATAATCAGGTAATGCGCATACTGGGAAATAAAGCAAGGCGGGATCCTAAAAGAATTGTATTTGCTGAAGCTGATAATATTAAAATTTTGAAAGCTGCGCAAATTGTTTTTGATGAAGGTGTGGGCTATCCCATTTTGCTGGGCGATGAAAATAAAATCAAAATTATTGCTGAAAACAATGGCATTGATCTTTCCGATATTCCAATCTTTGATCCGCGTAGTGAAAAGACAGAAGAAAGGAGATTAAAATATACTGAAATATTTTTTGAAAAAAGAGGACGCAAAGGTTTCAATGCTTATGAAGCAAAAAAGGTAATGAAAGACCGCAACCATTATGGTTGTATGATGGTGGAATGTGGAGATGCTGATTGTATGATCTCCGGACTTGCAAAAAACTATCCCGATACTATTCGCCCTGCATTGCAGATAATAGGAACAGAAGATGGCGTAAAGAAAATTGCCGGCATGTACCTCATGCTCACCAAGCGTGGCCCGCTTTTCCTTGCCGATACTACCGTAAATTTTAATCCTACAGCAGAAGAGCTTGCGGATATTACACTTATGGTGGCAAAGGAAATCCGCAACTTCAACATCACTCCACGTATTGCTATGTTGAGCTATTCAAATTTTGGCAGCAGCAATTCACCAGAAGCTGATTTGGTAGCAAAAGCAAGAAAAATTGTAAAACAAAAAATGCCTTCTTTAATTGTTGATGGAGAAATGCAGGCAAGTGTAGCTTTTAATAAAGAGTTGATGAAGGAGAACTATCCTTTTAGTGAACTTGCTGATAAAGATGTCAATACTTTAATATTCCCCAATCTGGCCGCAGGAAATATTGCATACAATCTTTTAAAAGAAATAGGCACAGCTGATGCTGTTGGTCCTATTTTACTTGGCTTAAACAAGCCAGTTCATATTCTGCAATTAGGCAGCTCCGTCAGAAGTATTTTAAATATGGCTACCATTGCTGTTGTAGATGCACAACAAAAAAGCAAAGCAGCAACTGCCGAAATTGTAAAAAAATCAAAATGGTGGAAAAGATTCAGAAAAGTTTCAAAGGAAAATTAAGAAGATTACGGTTGTTTATTGATTACCGTTTTCTGCTCTCAGTTTTCCTTTGTATTTTACAGGCTCAATGACCATTTTCTCCGACATAGGCCGCTACCTGCTCATGATCAAGGGTATGTTTTCACGACCCGAGAACAAAAAAATGTATGGTAAAGAATTAATTCACCAATGTGTTGAAATAGGTATTGGCTCGTTGGGAATAGTAACCATTATTTCAATTTTTATTGGGGCCGTATCAACAATCCAAACGGCCTATCAGCTTGTAAGTCCACTGATACCAAAATCTACCATTGCACAGGTTGTAAGAGATACAATTATTCTGGAATTTGCCCCTACCCTGGTATGTATTGTATTGGCCGGTGTGGCAGGCAGCAGAATTGCAAGCGAGTTGGGCAATATGCGTGTAAGCGAGCAAATAGATGCACTTGAAATAATGGGTGTGAAAACTAAAACCTATCTCATACTTCCAAAAATCATTGCTGCATTATTAATGATTCCTTTATTGGTAGTTATTGCAATGACGTTGGGTATTTGGGGTGGCCGTCTGGCAGGTGTATCATCAGGAATTATTTCTGGTCAGGAGTTTGACTCCGGACTAAAATTATTTTTTGATCCATTCACCGTAAAATTTGCATTGATAAAAAGTTATGTTTTTGCATTTATCATTTCCAGCATTGCTGCTTTTTATGGATACTATGTAAAAGGCGGCGCTTTGGAAATTGGACGTGCCAGTACAAAAGCCGTAGTGGTAAGTTGTATTTTAATTTTATTTGCCGACTATGTGTTGTCTGCACTCTTACTTAAAGCCAACTGATGATTGAAGTAAAAAATATTAAAAAGGGATTTGGAGATAAACCCGTCATACAGGATGTAAGTGCTGTAATGAAAGCAGGACAGTGCAACCTCATTATAGGTGCCAGTGGCAGTGGAAAAACCGTATTGATGAAATGTATGGTTGGCTTGTTTCAGCCCGATGTAGGTGAAATATTGTACAATGGAAATGATTTTACAAAAATGGGGCGTGCCGATAAAACTGAAATCAGGAAACAAATCGGTATGTTATTTCAAGGCTCTGCCCTTTTTGATAGTTTGAACGTAGAACAAAACATCATGTTTCCACTTAGTATGTTTACTAAATGGGATAATAAACAAAAACTTAATCGTGTAAATGAAGTATTGGAAAGAGTGAACCTGCCTGATGTAAACAAAAAATTTCCATCTGAACTCAGCGGTGGTATGAAAAAAAGAGTAGCACTTGCCCGTGCTGTAGTGCTCAATCCCAAATATCTTTTTTGCGATGAACCCAACTCGGGCCTCGATCCTCAAACTTCATTAGTAATTGATAAACTCATCAAAGAGCTTACAATTGAATACAATATAACAACCGTCATCAATACACATGACATGAACAGTGTAATGGAGATTGGCGATTATATACTGTATATGCACAAAGGCAATAAAGAATGGGAAGGCAACAAAAAGGATATTATTTTCAGCAAGAATACAAGGCTCAATGAATTTATTTTCGCATCAGAATTTTTACAGGATGCTAAGGATATGCGTATGTTGGAAAGAGCCGGAAAAATTTCAGACGACAGGAATATGGATGAGCTATTAAATAATGATGCGCCGCAAATTATACCTCCATCAGATAAAGAATAATACCATTTAACAAACGATTTCATTCGTAATTGAATGAAAGGAATAATTTCTGATTACAGTTTTCTCAAAACTATATAATGAGAAAAACTTTACCACTCCTGATTATTATTTTCCTTTCTTCCTGCCACATTACCAAATTAGAATATGTTGGCTCGCAAAATCCAACTACTGATAAAGTAGAAGTCTTTGTAGAAGAGTCCTCCATCTTAAAACCTTACAATATTGTAGGAAAGGGCTATGAAAAATCAACCTGGATGCAAAAAATAAATAAAGAAAAGGTGGTTAAGCTGGCCATTCAAAAAGCAAAATCAAACGGAGCTGATGCAGTATTTTTTAAAGAATCGTTCATACAACTTCCCAGAACCAATATTCAAGGCTATAGCCGTTCAGATTCTTTACCTTATCCTTATAGTAAAGGCACAGAAACAAGAACCTCAACAATAATTTCTCAATACTCAGGCTATTGGCAAAAAGAAATCCTGTTTTTAAAATACAAATAGCATCAAAACCCTGTTTCGGTTATCTTTGCCGAAATCGAAAAAATCAGGGTTTATGAGCATTCTTGTCAATAAAAATTCTAAAGTATTAGTACAGGGCTTTACAGGTACCGAAGGAAGTTTTCATGCAACACAGATGATTGAATATGGTACACAGCTAGTGGGTGGTGTTACTCCGGGAAAAGGCGGCACCACGCATTTGGAAAGACCGGTTTTTAATACGGTTTCTGACTGTGTAAAAGCCACAGGAGCTGATGTAAGTATCATATTTGTACCTCCCGCTTTTGCAGCCGATGCTATAATGGAAGCTGCTGAAGCCGGTGTAAAATTAGTTGTGTGTATTACTGAAGGCATTCCGGTGCAAGATATGGTAAGGGTAAAAAATTATTTACAGGGAAAAACGACAAGATTGATTGGGCCTAATTGCCCTGGCATCATCACATCTGAAGAATGTAAAGTAGGTATCATGCCCGGTTTTATCTTTAAGAAAGGAAGAGTAGGTATCGTATCAAAATCCGGTACGCTTACTTATGAAGCTGCCGACCAAGTGGCAAAAGCCGGACTGGGAATTTCAACCGCCATTGGAATTGGCGGCGACCCCATTATTGGCACTACTACAAAAGAAGCGATTGAACTTTTTATGAATGATGCCGATACAGATGCCATTGTTATGATAGGCGAAATAGGTGGTGGTATGGAAGCAGAAGCAGCGAATTGGATTAAAATGAATGGTAACAAAAAGCCTGTTGTTGGCTTCATTGCTGGGCAAACAGCGCCTCCTGGTCGCAGAATGGGACATGCAGGAGCCATAGTAGGCGGTGCCGATGATACCGCAGCAGCTAAAATGAAAATTATGAGCGAATGTGGCATTCATGTAGTAAGCAGCCCTGCCGATATTGGTGCTACAATGAAAAAAGTTATTGGCTAGTTTTTACTAATTTTTTTCTACGTCTTTAAATATAAAATGCCCCCGATTGGGGGCATTGGTTTGTAATAGATATATGAATTAAAACTTTAACGGTTATCACGGATAAAACGGGCCAGTTCATCTTTACTGCTGCTAAATGTAAAGGCATCATTTACCTGAAAATAATTTTGCTTATCTACCGTTTTACGATAAGCATATTTCGCAATTTCCAGTTTATTATTCTCAAAAGTGAAAAGATTTACGATTTCTTTTACTTGAGATGACCTGAAATTATTTGCATCAATAATTTGCTTAGCAATAGTAAGACGGGTGTTTTCAAACCATTCTTTTTTTATCTGCTCTTTTGCTGCTGTAAAATCTCTGTCGCGGATTACATTGCCGTTGCCATTATTCCAGTCATCATTGTTATGGTCATAATCATCATCATAACGATCATCATCATATCTGTCGTCATCCCATCTACCGTTATTATCTATTCTTCTTTCATCCACAAAAGCACGACCAAAGCGATTGATCATTACATCAACAAATGTGCGGGATTTGATGTACATTGAATTAGAATAAAGCACTTTGTCGCGGTTTTTGTTGCTGCCAAAAATATCCCAGCCATTCCTGCCTCTTTTTTTATACACTTTAATCGTGTGATAACCTGGCCTCAGGTTGTCAATCATAACCGTATTATCACGGTCAGTGTACTCACGTCCATCCACTGATATGCGGATGTCATCATTACCTGCATAAGTAATGGAAAGTTTACCATCGTCATACCCATTTCCGGCAAACGACAGAAGGCTCATTAATGAACCTGCTAAAATTGTGTAGATTTTTTTCATAAAGTAAATCCTCCTGCCTACGTATTTTCCAAAGCCGTGCCATCTTTTCCAAAAAAAACGAAATAAAAAGTTAAAGGACGATTACGGTAAATGTGAAATAATATTACATACTGCATCTTAATTGCCGATACAATTATTTACTTTGTAAAAAAATCAACAGCATGAATATTCTCTTAATAAAAAGACTGTTCCTTTTTATCACATTTATCAGCTTTATTGCCATGAACGCAAATAGTCAACAACCCATCAAGAATTATGAAAAACAGTGGAAGAAAGTTGAAGCCTTTTCCAAAAAAGGATTGCCCAAGTCGGCTATAGGTGAATTAAAGAATATTTATGTACTGGCAAAAAAAGAGGGACAAGATGCTCAGGTAATCAAAGCCATGACCTATGGCATCAGCCTGCAAAATGAAACCCGGGAAGACAATGGTATTTTCTCAATTGCAGATGTTGAAAAAGAATTAGTCGCTACCGGAAAGAGAGAGCCAACAGCCTCTATATTAAAAAGTCTGCTCGCAGATATGTATTGGGATTATTTTCAACAACACCGCTGGCAGATATACGATCGTACAGCCACTGAAAAATTTGATAAAAAAGATATAGCTACCTGGACGGCTACAGACTTTCATAAAAAAATCACCGGTCTGTATCTGGAATCAATCGCTGAAGAAAACATTCTCAAAACTTCTAAACCAGAACCATTTGATGCGATTATTATAAAAGGCAATGTCAGACACCTACGGCCAACACTTTATGATATTCTAGCACATCGTGCTCTTAATTATTTTCAAAACGACGAAAGAGATATAACCAAACCGGCTTATGCGTTTGAAATAAATTCAAAAGAAGCTTTTGCACCAGCTGCAGATTTTGTACTCAAAAAATTCACTACTCGTGATAGTGCATCGCTTCAACATAAAGCCTTACAACTTTATCAAAAATTAATAGCCTTTCATTTACATGATACTAAACCGGATGCATTAATTGATGTAGATTTAGCCAGATTAGCATTTGTGAATAGCAATGCCACTGTTGCTGATAAAACCAAATTATACATTGATGCTATTTCTCAAATAACTGAAAAATTCAAAAACCTTCCGGCAGCTTCACAAGCCTGGTATCTAAAGGCATTACACTTTGTAGAAACCGGTTCTACTTATAAACCTTTCGGCGACACTACGCATCGCTACGATCTCGTAAAAGCAAAAGAAATCAGTGAGTTCATTCAACAACAAAAAGATTCTTCCGAAGGAAAAATTAACAGCTACAACTTACTCAACAGCCTTAATAGCCGTTCTTTCACTTTTACACTTGAAAAAGTAAATGTGCCTGCTCAACCTTTTCGAACATTTGTAGAATATAAAAATGTTAATACGCTATATTTTCGCATCATCAAATCGGATGAGAAACTAAAAGAGCTGCTATCAAAGCGCTATGATAATGAATACTGGAACACACTCATCAACCACTCCGCCATCAAAAATTGGGAGCAAACACTTCCTGATACAAAAGATTTACAGGAACATGCTACAGAAATAAAGATTGATGCCCTCCAACCAGGGGAGTATATTTTATTAGCATCCGACAATAAAAACTTTTCAAATGCAAAGGCATTATTGGGTGCACGATATTTTTACGTAAGCTCCATCAGCTTTGTAAGTAACCAGCAAGATTATTTTGTACTCAACCGCGACAATGGACAACCCATTGCCAATGCCAAAGTGCAGGTGTGGAAACAACAGTATGACTACAATGTTTCTAAATATATAAAAGTAAAAGACAAGCTTTATACCACCAATGACAAAGGCTATTTCAAAATGGAAGAGCCAAAAACAGAAAAGAATCGTTACAACAACACTTATCTATTTGAAATCAATTCAAGAGATGAACGGCTTTTTTTGGATGAAGGTATTAGTTCATATTATTTCTATAATCAAAAAACTGAGGCTCCAAAAGAAATTACTACAGCATATCTGTTTACTGACAGAAGTCTATACCGCCCCGGACAAACAGTTTACTTTAAAGCCATAGTGCTCAAAGGAAATACAAATAGCAAAAATTCAATTGTCAATCCCAACTTTTCAACTAAACTGGTGCTGAGAGACGCTAATTATCAGGTAGTGGATACACTCAGACTTATCACCAATGAATTTGGCTCAGTCAATGGAAAATTTCAATTGCCACAAACAGGCATGAATGGGCAGTTCTCCATTTCAATTGAAAAAGTAAATGGCGGCAATACACAATTTAGAGTAGAAGAATACAAGCGACCCAAATTCTATGTTGATTACGAACCCATCAAAGGCACTTATAAAGTAAACGATAAAATAACGGTAACCGGAACTGCAAAAGCATACGCCGGAAATAATATTGATGGCGCAAATGTGAAATACAGAGTAGTACGCCAACCCCGGTTTATTTACGACTGGTTTTTCTGGCGCTGGTGGATGCCGCCAACAGAAGAAATGGAAATAACCAATGGCGAAGTAAAAACTGATAAAGATGGTAAGTTTATCATTTCATTTACAGCAATTCCTGATAATAAAATAGACAAAAAATTTGATCCGGTTTTTGATTATCATGTTTATGCCGATGTCACGGACATTAATGGGGAAACCAGAAGCGGCGAAACATCAGTTTCTGTAAGTTATAAATCAATGATGCTCGTAGCGCAAATACCTTCCTCGTTACCGGCAGATAGCTTAAAAAATTTGCATATCACCACACAAAACATGAATGGTGAATTTGAACCATCAACAATCAACCTAACTATCACTAAACTAAACGATGAAAAAAGACTCATCCGCAAACGTTTTTGGGAAAGACCCGATCAATTTGTAATGAGCAAACAAGATTATATTTCTTATTTTCCCTATGATGAATACGACAATGAAACCGATTTTAAAAGCTGGACTAAAAGTCAAACGCTGGTAAACAAACAGGATACTGCGAAGAAAGAAGGAAGCTTTGCCTTGGGTACTGCAAAATTTTCGCCAGGCATTTATGTTATTGAAATGCAGGCAAAAAATAAAACGGGTGAGGAAGTAAAGGATGTAAAATATCTGGAACTTACTGATGAAAGCAGCAAACAGCTCAATCGCCCCCAATATATTTGGACAGGAATAAATAAAACACTAGTAGAACCAGGCGAAACCGCCAGGATAGAACTGGGAACGGCTGCCGACAATTTATTTGTTGTTCAATTATTAAATAAACAAAAAGCCGACAAACAAAATACAACCGAATATTCTTTCCTTACATTGAACAATCAAAAACAAACATTCAGTTTTAATACTACAGAAGCTGATCGTGGTGGTTTTGGAGTTGGCTGGATGTTTATCAAGCACAATCGTTTCTATCAGCAGGATCAAACAATACAAGTACCCTGGACAAACAAAGATTTGAACATTGAATATGTAAGTTTCAGAGACAAAACACTGCCCGGCAGTGATGAAAAATGGAAAGTAAAAATCAGCGGAAATAAAAAAGAAAAACTGGCTGCTGAAATGCTGGCCAGTATGTATGATGCCTCACTCGACCAGTTTTATCCGCATAGCTGGAACAAACCTTATGTTTGGAGCAACTTTTATTCCAATACCCGATGGAATGAAAATTCAAACTTCTCCACCGTAAGTTCACAAACAAAATATGTTCAAGAAACCGAATCAAAAAATCTGTACAAGGTTTACGATTTCTTATTCCCTGCTGTCATTCTTTCATCAAACTATCGTGGAAGCATTGAGCCACTTTGGTGGGACAATCCATTGAACTATGCTTATAGCGAAGTTAGAAATCCACGCCTGATGCGATTGCCAAAAGACGGCAGAATGGAAATGATGAAATCGTCAATGCCGGCACCAACAGAAGCAGCGGGCATGGCAGTTACAGATAGTGTGTCTCGAGAGGAAAAAGAAGTTACAGAAAGTAAAGGTGATCATATTACCAGTGGTACAATAAATGAAAAACAATCGCAACAATCCGGCGATGTAAAAATTCGTAAAAACTTTAATGAAACTGCTTTCTTTTTTCCCGATTTAAGGACGGACAGTACTGGAGCAATAGAGTTTTCATTTACAATGCCTGAGGCATTAACAAAGTGGAAGTTCATGGCAGTCGCACATACCAAAGATGCCGCATTTGGTACAAGCACCCGAGAAATCATTACTCAGAAAGAACTGATGGTGCAACCCAATGCGCCACGCTTTCTGAGAGAAGGTGACAAAATGGAATTCAGCAGCAAGATTGTAAACCTTACTGATAAAGAAATTACAGGCTCTGCATCATTACAGTTGTTTGATGCCACTACCAATGAATCTGTTGATGGATGGTTCAGCAATATGGCAGCCAATCAGTATTTTACAATAGGTGCCGGACAAAGTGGAGCAGTAAAATTTCCAATTGAAGTTCCTTATTTGTTCAACAAAGCATTGGTTTGGCGCATCGTGGCCACTTCGGGCAACCTGAGTGATGGTGAAGAAAATATGATGCCTGTACTTTCTAACCGTATGCTGGTTACCGAAAGTCTGCCCATTAATATGCGTGGCACCGGCACCAAAAATTTTACATTCAATAAATTGTTAAGCTCCGGCAATTCGTCCACGTTGCAGCATCAATCTATTACAGTAGAATATACCAGCAACCCTGCCTGGTATGCCATACAGTCCCTGCCCTATCTCATGGAATATCCTTATGAATGTGCCGAACAAACCTGGAATCGATATTATGCTAATTCACTGGCTACTTATATTTCAAACGCTTCGCCAAAAATCAAACAGGTATTTGAAAAATGGAAAATCAGTGACACGGCAGCCTTGATGAGCAATCTTGAAAAAAATCAAGAACTGAAAGCCGTATTGCTGGAAGAAACACCCTGGGTGCTGGATGCCAAAAACGAAGCACAGCAAAAAAGAAATATTGCTTTACTGTTTGATATGGTGAAAATGAGCGAGCAACTGAGCAGTGCTTACAACAAACTAAAACAAATGCAAAGCAGCAATGGCGGTTTTGTATGGTTCACCGGTGGACCCGATGATCGTTATATGACTCAATACATCGTTACCAGTATCGGGCATTTGAAAAAACTAAATGCTATTGCAAAGAGTCAGGATGATAAACTCAGGGCCATTCTTCAATCTGCCATTCCATATTTAGACAGAAAGATAAAAGAAGACTATGACAACCTGATTAAGTATAAAACAAATCTGAAAACTTATACTCCGGGATATACAGAAATACAATACCTGTATATGCGTAGCTTTTTCCCTGAGTATGAAATAGCCACTGCTTCAAAAACAGCATATAATTATTTCAAAGGTCGCATACAAAAAACCTGGGTGGGTCAATCAAAATATATGCAAGGTATGATGGCACTGGCCTTACATCGTGCAGGCGATGCAGCTACTACTGCGGCAATATTGAAATCATTGAAAGAAACTTCCATTACAAATGAAGAAATGGGTATGTACTGGAAAAATCAACGAACCGGATGGTTTTGGCACGAGGCACCCATTGAAACCCAGGCATTATTAATAGAAACTTTTCAAGAAGCAGGTAAAGATCAAACAACCGTTGACAACCTGAAAACCTGGCTCTTAAAAAACAAACAAACCAACAACTGGAAAACAACAAAGGCAACTGCAGAAGCCTGCTATGCACTATTGCTGCAAGGTAGCAGTTGGCTGAGCGAGGAGCCTGCAGTTGAAATCAAATTGGGCAATAATATCATCGTATCTTCCAATGGAAAAGTAGATGCAGAAGCCGGAACAGGATATATCAAAAAAACAGTGGAAGGGAAAAAGGTTGACCCGCAAATGGGCAATATAGCTGTTACCGTTTCAGGCAATAAAAATAATACACCCGTAAGCTGGGGTAGTGTGTACTGGCAATATTTTGAAGACCTAGATAAAATTACCAACGCCGCTACACCGCTTAATCTTTCCAAAAAATTGTTTGTAGAAAAAAACAGCGATCGTGGCCCGGTACTTACTCCGGTAAATGAAGGCGATGTATTAAAAGTTGGCGACAAAATAAAAGTACGTATTGAACTACGTGTCGACAGAGATATGGAATATGTACACATGAAAGATATGCGGGCATCGGCACTGGAGCCAGTCAATGTTTTGAGCCAATACAAATGGCAGGACGGACTGGGTTATTATGAAAGCACGAAAGATGCCAGCACTAATTTCTTTTTCAATTACCTAAGAAGAGGAACTTATGTATTTGAATATCCTTTATTCATTACGCATACAGGCAATTTTAGTAATGGCATCACCACCATACAGTGTATGTATGCACCAGAGTTTACCAGCCATTCGGAAGGAGTAAGGATATCGGTGGAATAACATTTTAAGAAGATGGCGGGATTAACTCGCCATCTTTTTTAACCTTCTTTACAGACGAGTGTCAGAAATATTTGAACATTAGACTTAAGGACATCACCGTTTTTTTCTACGCCATAGCGTATTGGCCGAAACACCAGCAATATGAAGGGATCAGATAATTGACGGATGTATACAAATATTCATCGGCATTGTTTAAAGAAACTGGTAAGTGGCTGTGAATTTTGAGCAGATTAAAAATAGAGATATTTGTTAACCTTTTTAGTTTACCATCCCACCATCACCTTATTCTCCACCTTCACCTCTCAAAAGCCAAATTCTTAACCAACCCACTTCCCCCACTTCCATTTTCATTCCCACCTGCTTACTTTTGCACCATGCACATCTCCTGCTTAATCATCGGGCAAGGCATCAGCGGCACCTGGCTTTCCTATTTTTTACAAAAAGAAAATCAATCCTTCCTCGTTATAGACGATCATGCACCCCATGCATCATCCCGTCTGTCAGCCGGCATCATCAACCCCGTTACCGGCCGCCGCCATGTAGCCGTGTGGATGGCCGATGAATTGCTGCCCTATGTCTGGAATATTTATACAACGCTGGGACAAGAGTTAAACATCAATGCAATCTCACAAAAAGATATTATCGACTTTTTTCCCAATCCGCAAATGCGACTCAGCTTTCAACAAAGGGTAAACGAAGACAATCAATATGTTTCCATGGGCGATAACGAAAACTATTTTCATCATTCCTTTCAATACGATTTTGGCTTTGGAAAAATAACGCCCTGCTACACCGTCCATCTCCA
>Ga0073902_10000927_pt1 | contig 16423 bp, 12 predicted proteins | sample KloWWTmeKNB19Kit_FD_66667 | JGI IMG/M metagenome (GOLD analysis project Ga0073902, IMG submission 66667) | Active sludge microbial communities from Klosterneuburg, Austria, studying microevolution and ecology of nitrifiers - Klosterneuburg... | ecosystem: Engineered > WWTP > Aerobic digester >...
TTTAGTGGTATTGATAAGTTATAGTCGAAGGGTTTGTTATCCTATCTGCTTTCCTTTTGCGGGTAGTTGTTTTACAAATGAATGAATAGATTTTTTTCAACGAAAAACAGATTTTGAGAGTAAGTAATGCTAAACGACATGTATAATAACATTTAAGCAGATCGTCAATAATCAATAGCCTCAGCGGTCCTGCGATTTGTTATTTTTGCTGTAAACAATATATTATTTCCACTTCTTCACATATATTATCAAATCCAATTGAGTACCTGAAGGGTGTTGGCCCCCAGCGGGCCGACTTACTTAAAAAGGAGTTGAATATATTTACTTTCGGTGACCTCTTAGACCATTACCCTTATCGTCATATTGACAGGACGAAAATCAATCTCATCAGCGAAATAACACCTCAGTCGGAATTTATTCAGGTTGCCGGGGTATTGGTAAATTTTGATGTTGTTGGCCAAAAAGCCGGCCGCCGGATAGTTGCGGAACTAAAAGATAAAACCGGATTTTTAGAGCTTACCTGGTTCCAGGGATTAAGCTGGGTGGCCAAATTATTAGAGGCCGGGCAGTCATACCTTGTTTATGGAAGGGTTAGTTTTTACAATGGTAAACCGCAGATCGTTCATCCTGAATTGGAGATATTATCTCCGGAACAGCAATTGGCAAAAAATTATCTTGAACCGGTTTATTCAACTACTGAAAAATTAAAAGCAAGAGGATTGGGGGGCAGACAAATCGGTAAGCTAACTCAATTATTGATGGGGATGATACGCGAGAAAGACATAGAAGAAAATCTTCCTTCTTCTGTATTAGAACAATTGCAATTAGTGAACCGGTTCAGTGCGTACAAGCAAATACATTTTCCACAAACAAATACAGAGTATGAGAACGCTGTAAAACGATTGAAGTTTGAAGAATTGTTTATTGCCCAAATGCGGATGAACCTGTTGCGAAGCCAGCGGCACCGTTTTTCAAAGGGGGTTATTTTTGAAAGGGTGGGGGAATATTTTAATGATTTGTATAGGAATTATCTCCCATTTGAGTTGACAGGGGCGCAAAAAAGGGTATTAAAAGAAATTCGGGCAGATACAGCAAAAGGTAAGCAAATGAACCGGCTGCTGCAGGGTGATGTGGGCAGTGGTAAAACTATAGTGGCAGTGCTTACCATGTTACTGGCGGTTGATAACGGCTACCAGGCTTGCCTGATGGCACCTACTGAAATTTTGGCACAACAGCATTTCCAGACAATCGGTTTATTACTGGAAAAAATTGGCGTCACCGTTAAATTATTGACGGGTTCTACAAAATCAGCAGGCAGGAAAAAAACATTACAGGATTTATCAGAGGGTTATTTACAAATCCTGATTGGAACCCATGCCGTAATTGAAGATGTGGTACAGTTTAAAAAACTCGGTATTGTCATTATTGATGAACAACATCGTTTTGGCGTGGCACAGCGGGCCCGGTTATGGCAAAAGGCAGAAGTGCCGCCTCATGTATTGGTAATGACGGCAACCCCAATACCCAGAACATTGGCGATGACAGCCTATGGAGACCTGGATTATAGTGTGATAGATGAATTACCTCCCGGCCGGCAACCCATTAATACTGTTCACCGTTATGAGTCTCACCGCAGTAAAGTGATGGATTTTATCCGGAGTGAGATAGAAAAAGGTAGGCAGGTATATATCATTTTCCCTTTAATTGAAGAAAGTTCAAAAATGGACTATGAAAACCTGATGAAGGGCTATGAAAACGTAAAAGCCTATTTCCCGGAACCAAAATACTGGATAAGCATGGTGCATGGCAAACAACCTGCTGAGCAGAAAGAACTAAATATGAAAAGATTTGTTGAAGGAGATACCCAGATTATGGTTTCCACCACTGTTATTGAAGTAGGGGTGAATGTGCCTAATGCCTCAGTGATGGTGATTGAAAGTGCTGAAAAATTCGGCTTATCCCAGCTTCACCAGTTGAGAGGAAGGGTAGGCCGGGGGGCAGAAAAAAGTTATTGTATTTTATTGACAGGTTCCAAACTGGGTAATGATGCCCGTGAGCGCATCAGGATAATGACATCAACGAACAATGGATTTGAAATAGCTGAAAAAGACCTTGAGTTGAGGGGACCGGGAGAAATAGATGGAACAAGACAAAGCGGTGCTTTAAACTTCAGGCTGGCGAGTATAGTCCAAGACAGGTCTATTTTGGAAATTGCTAAAAATATAGCGCTGGAATTATTAGAAAATGACCCGGACCTGGTTTCGGCAGATAATTTGCAGCTTAAGAAGTTCCTTCATTACAAGAAAGGACCAGTGCAGTGGAGTAAGATATCATAAAACATGTAAAAGGGCTGGCTGGCCCGGATTATACGGGTAGAGTAAAATATTACTATGACAAGACAATTGTTAACAGAAGTTTTCAACCCTTTTCCGGGAAAAATTGGTTATTTTAATGAAAATAATTTGACCCTGAAATATCTTTTTATACTCGCCGTATTTTTATTTCCTGCCCTTACTGTTCCAGCGCAGGGAAATATTGAATTTATTGAGAATAAAGGCCAATGGGATAGCCGTGTGCAATATAAAGGGGATGTAAGTAATGGAGTTTTTTTTATCCGCAATGGTGGCTTTACCGTGGTGCAACATAATCCGGCTGATGTAGCCAGGATGTCTCAATTTAAACATGGACTTAATGGAAGCGGCAAGCCACTGGCCGCAAATGAAAGTTTGGTTATCCGCTCTCATGCATGGAATGTAGATTTTATAGGCGCATCGAAGAACTTGAAGCTCATTCCTGAAAAACCCATTCCTACTTATAATAATTATTTTATTGGCAATGAGCCTTCCAAATGGGCATCTGAATGCCGCATTTACCAGGGAATAACTATACAAGATGTTTACCCGAATGTAGATGTCCGATACTATACTGACCGTGGTACTCTTAAATATGATATCCTGGTGAAGCCCGGTGGAGATGTTTCTAAAATTGCCCTGAAGTATGAGGGGGTGGATAAATTGCAGGTAAAAAATAAAGAACTGGTTATTTCCACTTCATTAGCGGATTTTAAAGAGTCTGCTCCATATACATTTCAAGCGGGTATAACCGGACGAAAAGAAATATCCTGTAAGTATGTTGTAAAAGATAATGTGATGAGATTTGATGTGAAGGACTATGATCCCACCACAACTCTCGTAATTGATCCCCAAATCATTTTCTGTTCCTTTTCAGGTAGTTCCTCTGATAACTGGGGCTTTACTGCTACTTATGGCCCGGATGAAAGTATGTTTGGCGGCGGGATTGTTTTTGACGGTGGTGGTGGATTTCCCACATCTCCCGGAGCATATCAAACCAATTACCAGGGTGGTCCTTTTGATATTGGAATAATCAAATTAACTCCCGACGGATCAAACCGTGTCTATGCAACTTATATCGGAGGTTCAGGCGAAGATCAACCACATAGTTTGTTTGTTGACCCCTTAGGAAATCTTGTTCTGGCTGGAAGAACAAATTCAGGGAATTACCCGGTGTTGAATAATGGTGCATTAGCAGGCAGTGGTTATGATATTGTAGTTACTAAACTTAACGCTGCCGGTTCAGCCTTAATAGGATCAAGAAAAATTGGCGGTACTGGCAATGATGGTGTAAATATTACTTCTAACAGGGGTAGTGCCACTTCACTACAAAGAAATTATGGCGATGATGGCCGCAGTGAAGTTATCCTGGATGGTAGTGGAAATATATATGTCGCTTCCAGCACTCAGTCCAATAATTTTCCTGGTACAGCCGGTTTCTTTCAACCAACATTTGGTGGGGGAACACAGGATGGAATTGTTTTAAAACTATCCCCGGATCTAAATACATTACTTTTTGCCAGCTATATTGGAGGTTCTGCTAACGATGCAGCTTATGTATTATCACTTCATCCCACAACGGGAAATATCTATGTTGCAGGTGGAACGGAGAGCGGAGACTTATTACCCAATTCACAAACAGGTACAATAGGTCCTTCCATTCGTGGCCCTATTGATGGGTTTCTTGCTATTATTAATAATTCAGGTACTAATGTTATTCGTTCGGCTTATATCGGTACTGATGGAATAGACCAGGTATTTGGTGTGCAGTTTGACGCCAATGGGTTTCCTTATATAATGGGGCAAACCACTGGTACCTGGGAAATACTTCCGGTAGCCAATCCTCCTTATAATAATCCGGGTGGCAAACAATTTATTGCCAAGCTTCAACCTGATCTTTCAGCATATGTATATTCAACAGCCTTTGGCTCTGGTGGATTGACGCCTAATATATCGCCAATTGCTTTTTTAGTTGATCGTTGTGAAAATGTGTATATATCCGGTTGGGGAGGTTTTTTTGGTACTGATAACGGCTATAATAGTGCCGGGACAAACGGGTTGCCTGTTACCCCGAATGCTTTTAAATCAGTTACAGATGGTAAGGATCTTTACTTCTTTGTTTTGGAAAGGAATGGGGTTTCTCAACTATTTGGTAGTTTCTTCGGTGAAAATAATCGGCCGGGAGAAGGATGCGACCATGTCGATGGGGGTACAAGTCGCTTTGACCGGAATGGAAAAATATACCAGGCAATATGTGGAAATTGTAAGAATTTAAGTGCGCCACCAAGACCACTCTATCCCGTAACAGCCGGCGCCTGGTCTACTGTAAATAACGCAAACACAGGTGGGGAATGTAACCTGACCATGCTAAAAATAGACATGGACCTATCAGGGGTACGAGCCGGGCTACAATCAAGTATTAATGGTGTTCCCAGGGATACGGCAGGTTGTGTGCCTTTAACAGTTGATTTTACTGATACAATTGCTAATGCGCAAAGCTATGAATGGAATTTTGGAGATGGTTCGCCGGTTGTCACCACTGCTATACCTTCCACATCGCATACTTACAATACTGTAGGCACATTTACTGTAATGCTTATTGCAATTGACCCGACAACATGTAATATAAGAGATACATCTTATGTACGGATAAGAGTAGGAAACCTTGAAGCAACTCTCGGATTTAACCCGGTAAAATTACCACCCTGTGCATCCTTTAATTACCGGTTTGATAATTTATCTGTAGCACCGCCAGCAAGACCATTCGGGCCTCAATCCTTTATATGGGATTTTGGAGATGGTTCTCCAAGGGTTACAGCAGGCCCTGCTTCCGTACTCCATACATATGTGGCACCCGGAACTTATAATGTAAAATTGATCCTGCAGGATACTGGATATTGTAATGCTCCTGATTCTTTGGTCATCCCGTTAAATGTTGCAGATAATGTAAAGGCTCAGTTTATTGTACCACCTACAGGTTGTATACCCTTTGATGCTGTTTTCGAGAATACTTCGTTGGCAGGTCAGACTTTCTTCTGGGATTTTGGTGATGGCAATACATCATCTGTTGCAAGCCCCACGCATACATATGCTATACCCGGTACCTATAATATTGTTTTAATTGCATCTAACCCGAACACCTGTAACTTATCCGATACAGCGAGGTTTACCATACAGGTATTGGATGCTCCAACACCTGATTTTAGTTTTTCGCCCGTTTCACCAGCGCCAAACACACCAACAACTTTCAATAATCTTTCATCATTGGATGCAGTTAGATTTAAGTGGGATTTTGGTGACGGGGATACATTGCTTACAACTTCAAGGGCACCTGTTTTGCACCAGTATAATGCCACCGGAACATTCAATGCCTGCTTAACGGCGTATAATGCCATCGGATGTCCCAGGACTATTTGCAGGGAAGTGCAGGCAACAATTATACCGTTGGTAGATGTTCCAAATGCATTTACTCCACAAAGTGGAGATATTAATAGCGTTGTATTTGTCCGTGGCTTTGGTATCGCTAAAATGCAGTTTACCATCTGGAATCGCTGGGGGCAAAAGGTTTTTGAGACCAATGACCAAAATATCGGATGGGACGGAAAAGTTAAAGGAGTGATTCAACCGATGGATGTGTATGCTTATACATTGACAGTTGAATTCTTTGATGGAGTAAAAACAACTAAAAAGGGTGATATAACGTTAATCAGGTAGGAAGATTTGAAAATGTGCTAATTTGATTATCCGGAAATGAATAATATTAGAAATATAATTTTGCTGGCTGTTTGTGGTTTGGGCCTTAATGCTCACTCACAGGATCTTCATTTTTCACAATTCATGAATTCTCCTTTGCTAACTAATCCAGCCAATACAGGATTTATACCTGATGGCGATTACAGGCTTGGCGTAAATTATCGTAATCAATGGGCCTCTATTACTGCCTTTCCTTATAAAACAATGAGTGCATTTGGTGATGTTCAGTTAATGCAGAACAGTGAGAATACCGGCTGGCTGGGCCTTGGTGGTGTGATCCTGCGTGATGTAGCAGGTTCCAGTGTCCTTACTTCCACAAAAGTGTATGGCTCTGTTGCCTACCACCAGATGATCAATGCCGGAAGCCTGGTCAGCCTTGGGTTTAATGCAGGATGGGCCAATAAGAATATCAACACATCGAATCTTAGTTTTCCCAGCCAGTGGAACGGCCAGTTTTTTGATGCTCACCAGACCACGGCGGCTCCCAAACTGGATTATAACAATATCAATTACATCGATATGCAGGTGGGTATGAACTATGCTTATTTTCCAAATACCAGTACCTATCTTAATGCGGGCTTCTCTGCCATGCATATCAATCAACCAAGAGAATCATTTTTTAATGAACAGCCAGGAATCGATAATCGAATACCTGTTCGTTATACGGGGTTTATTAATGGAAGTTTCAAGTTAAATGACATGGTCATCGTTAATCCCAATGCGTATTTTTCTTTACAGGCAAAATCCTACGAAATAGTAGGTGGATTAAATGCGCATTATAATTTATCAGGAGACGGCGACAAAATACTGATGGCAGGTGCTTATTATCGTTATAAAGATGCCGTTATCCCGATGGTAGGACTGGGTATAAAAGATATCACTTTTACCTTTACGTATGACGCAACCACTTCTTCTTTAAAGAATTTCAACAATACCCGCGGGGCATTCGAATTTTCGCTGATTAAGCAAGGTTCAAGAGACGCCTACCGCGGAAATAAACGGGAATCAATGTGTCCGTCATTTAAGTATTAATTTGCTGCTTTTCAGAATTTCCCTGTTTATTCCGATTTTTACAATTTTATGGATCATAAATTATTAAGTGATCATCTGCAAGCCAGAAATTGACTGTGTAATATTTTTTAGTTGATGAGAAAGCAAATTGAATTTACAGGTTCGCCGAAAGAAAACCTCAGGGCAATGAGGATTTTGACAGCAGCACTGTCAACAGGAGTAATTTTTTTTGCACTGATAGCAGTAGTAATTAATCAACTTAATGGGCCTGTCCAGGGTCAGGCAGGATCAAATTACGAAACCCTATTTCTGTGGATAGTTGTGGTGGTTGCGTCCATCTGCATAATTGTTGCAAAATACTTGTATAAGAGGAAGGTGTCGGAAATAAAGAACACCGGAAAATCCTTAAGTGATAAATTAAACCAATATCGTTCGGCATTAATCTTATACCAGGCTTTGTGCGAAGCAGCAGCATTGTTGTCTGTAGTTGTTTTTTTTCTAACCGGGATTTTTACCCTGCTGATCATTACAGCAATACTATTGACATTGATGTTATCAAAAGTACCCATCACCAAAAAAGTAGTTAATGAGCTTGCGCTTGATTGGAAAGAACAACAGGAGTTTGAATAATTATCATTAAAATAACCGTAATATGAAACGTACATTCTTACTATTGGCCTTTATTGCTTCTGCAGCAGTATCGTTTGCGCAAAATGAAGAGGAAGAAACGAAGCCGGGTTTTAAAGAGAATCTTTTTACCGGTGGAAGCATTTCATTGTCGTTTTTCAATAACACATTCCTGATCGGCGGAAGCCCCGTGTTTGGTTATAGCCTCAGCAATTGGGCTGATGCTGGTATTGTGGTGAATTACAACTACACCTCCTACCGGGATTACAATTACGGTTTTAATGATAAGTTACGACAGACAGTATATGGAGGTGGTGCATTTGTGAAACTGTATCCCCTGCGGTTTTTGTTTGCACAGGCCCAGTTTGAACATAATTTTATCAGGCAGAAATTTATTCCGAACAGCGGTGCTACGCAAACTTACAGCACTTCCGGCAATAGTATGCTGGTTGGTGGTGGTTACACCACAGGCCGTCAGGGAAAAGGCGGTCAGCCTTTTTATTACCTCGCTGTATTATTTGATGTGTCTGGAAATGATAATTCCCCCTATACCGATGCATATGGAAGAACCATACCTATAATCAGGGGTGGCATACAAGTGCCATTATTCCAGGGTGATCAATGGAGACGGTAATTCTGATTATAAATAACGGGTAAGTTCAGAGGGGTCATCAATTATGGTGATCCTTTTTATTGCCTCTTCATACAGGAATTGCTCTGCTTTCATTATTTCAATATGTTTAATCAGGTGGTTATAGAATCCGCCTGAATTCAGAATATAAATTTCTTTATCATGGATTGTAAGCTGGTTCCACGTTACTATTTCAAATAGCTCATCCAATGTGCCAAAACCACCGGGAAGGATCAATGCTGCATCGCAAAGACTGTAAAGCTTTTTTTTTCTTTCATGCATATCATCACAGATAATTAACTCTGTGATACCCCGGTGCTGAACTTCCCATTCCAATAATAATTTGGGAATAATACCAGTAACTTTTCCGCCATGCTGCATCACATTATCGGCAATGTTGCCCATAATACCTGCACTGCCACCACCATAAATAAGCCGGATATTGTTTTCAGCCATTAGTTTCCCCAGTTGAGATGCATGTTGCCCAAATACCGGATTAGTTCCATTTTTGGAACCGCAGAAAACTGCAAGAGATTGAATCGCCATACATAGTATATTGCAGCAAAGGGATAACTTTTTTGCTTATCTTCAAAATTCATTATTCGTATTTTGTATTGATAACTATTGATTAACAGAAACCAGATTGTATGTCACCCATTGTACTTTTCTCATTTGTTATCGGCTATTTTGTTTTGTTACTGGGAGTAGCATGGTACACATCCCGCAATTCTGATAATGAATCTTTTTTTATCGGTAACCGTAACAGCAACTGGATGCTGGTGGCATTTGGTATGATCGGCACTTCTTTGTCCGGTGTTACTTTTGTGAGTGTGCCGGGTGGTGTTGGAGCAGGTAATTTTTACTATTACCAGGTTGTGCTGGGTTATCTGTTAGGCTATATGGTTATAGCGTTTGTGTTAATCCCCCTTTATTACCGGATGAACCTGACGAGTATCTATACCTATCTCGAAAGACGATTAGGTATTAATGCGCATAAGGCAGGAGCTTTTTTCTTTATTTTATCCCGTACAGTCGGAGCTACCGCAAGATTGTACCTGGTAATAAGTGTATTGCAGATTTTTATTTTTAACAGACTGGGCATTCCTTTTGAAGCAACAGCCCTCGTTATTCTGTTATTGATTCTATTGTACACTTTTGAAGGGGGAGTAAAGACAATAATTTATACGGATACCCTTCAAACGACAGGAATGCTGGTTGGACTGGTTGCCTGCATCATAGTAATAATTAAAGCCCTGGGAACTGATTTTGGCGGAGCAATGTCAATGATGGCAGATAAAGGATATACACAAATCTTTAACTGGGATGTAAAAGCCGGGTCTTATGTCTGGAAACATATAGTCGGGGGTATGTTTATTGCTATTGCTATGACAGGACTAGACCAGGAAATGATGCAAAAAAATATCAGTGTGAAAACACTGAAAGATTCTAAGAAAAATATAATGACCTTTACCGCGGTATTGATGGTAGTTAATTTTCTTTTCCTTGTTCTTGGTGGTGTACTTTACCTCTATGCCGGTACCAAAGGAATTAATGTTCCACCAGATGATCTGTTTCCAACAATTGCATTGAGTGATACTTTCAGCGGAGTGATAGGTATAATTTTTATCATTGCATTGATCTCGGCATTATTCCCAAGTGTTGATGGGGCCATTACTTCTCTTACATCCTGTTTCTGCATTGATATTCTCGGTATCAATAAAATGGCAGGAACCGAAAAGGAAAAAAAGAGAACAAGGTTAAAGGTGCATTTTACTTTTGCATTGGTATTTTTTATCATGGTATTAGTATTCAAGTGGATTAATGATAAGCTTATCATCGACTTTATATTAAAATTTGCCGGTATTACTTACGGGCCATTACTCGGGCTGTTTGCTTTCGGTATATTAACTAAACGGGAGTTAAATAATAAGCTCATCTGGACAGTTTGTATTGTTGCACCTTTACTGGCACTTTCTGTAGACATGCTTAGTAACCCGGCCTGGTACGATGCGAAATTGCACCTATCACTCGGATTGCAGGATCTTTCTAATAAAATATTTAATGGGTATAAAATTGGGAATGAGCTGATCCTCATAAATGGCATCTTCACGTTCTTAGGTCTATGGTTTATTTCTAAAAAACCATCGCTGTCAAAACTAAAGTTGCAAGCTGTATAAGTTTATCTTTGCAGGAAATTTCAAAGATTGGAACTTATCAATCCATTAGTTGAGAAATACGCAGAAAAATATTCTTCCGCTGAAGATATTTTGCTGAAAGAGGTGAATGAGTTTACACTGCAAAATCATTCCGAGTCCATCATGCTGAGCGGGCACTTGCAGGGTAAAGTGCTGGAGATGATCAGTAGCATGATCAGGCCCGGGAGAATTCTTGAGATTGGTACTTTTACAGGGTATAGTGCTTTGTGCCTGGCCAAGGGACTAACTGAGGATGGTCTTTTACATACCATTGAGCTCAGGGAAAAAGATGCAGCCCGGGCAAGGGATTTTTTTGACCGGTCTGCTCATGCTGGCCAGATAATATCTCATACGGGTTCAGCGTTAGATATCATTCCCCGGTTGGAAGAAACCTGGGACCTGGTGTTTATAGATGCTGATAAGCCGGCTTATATTGAATATTTTAACCTTGTTTTTCCCCGGTTGCGGAAAAACGGGTTTATTTTAGCAGATAATATCTTTTTTCATGGCCAGGTACTGGAGGAGAATGTTAAGGGTAAAAGTGCAAAAGGTATAAAGGCCTTTAATGAATTTATAAAAGGAAGAACGGATATAGAAAAAGTGATATTAACTATCCGTGATGGTCTATTCCTGATACGGAAACTGTAATAACGAACTATCCCATGCAAAACGTAAGAATAATTCTGATATTCTTTTTATCGCTTACTGCTTTTACTGCTGCTGCACAGAACTCAGAAGTAGTGAAGAACTATATCAATATTTATAAGAGCTTGGCCATGGCAGAAATGCAACGAACCGGGGTGCCGGCATCAATTAAACTGGCACAAGGTATTCATGAAACGATGGCAGGTACGAGCAAGCTTGTGTTGAAATCAAATAATCATTTTGGGATCAAATGTAAATCTAACTGGACCGGGGAATCAGTTAGTCATGATGATGATGCAAGAGGGGAGTGTTTCAGGAAATATTCTTCTCCGGAAGATTCATACCGTGATCATTCCAATTTTTTAAAAAACAGCCAGCGCTACGCCTCACTTTTTATCCTGGATCCAACAGATTACACCGGCTGGGCCAATGGTTTAAAGAATGCTGGCTACGCTACAAATCCAAAGTATCCGCAGGTATTGATAAAATTGATTGAAGATTATAACCTTCAGGAATATACCCTGATCGCACTAGAGCAACAGCAGGCAAAGCCGGACGAAATGGCTTCGATACCTGAAATGAATAAAGAAATTACCATTCCTTCAACTCCTTCCGCGGCTATAACGGTTGCAGGGGAAAATCAATCTGTAAAAAAATCGGAATACCCGAAAGGGGAGTTCAGGATAAATGATACCCGGGTGGTATACATTCAACAAGGAACGTCTTTTCTTTCTATCGCTCAGCAATACAATGTACCGCTGGCGAGGCTATTTGAATTCAATGAGATTTCCCAGTCAGAGGCTTCGGAAAAAGATCAGTTGATCTATTTACAACGAAAACGTAAAACAGGAAGTGAAGAATTTTATATAGTTCAACCGGAAGAGAACCTGCATGAGATTGCACAAAAACAGGGTATAAGATTGGAAAGCTTATTGGAATTAAATTGGTTAAAGAACAATGAGCTGCCGGCTCCGGGGGAGCAATTAAGTTTGAAAAAGAAATCGTCAGCAATGCCTAAATTGGCAATAAAGGAAAATTTTTCCCTGAATTCCGGCAGAAGAATACAGGCAACCAACTAAACGCTTAAATAATCAGTATGGCAATTATCCGGGTACATGATAAATCATTTGAGACGTATCTGCCAGCCGAAACTATACAACAAAGAATAAAAGAACTGGCTGGCATAATAAATAAAGATTATGCCGGGAAAAAGCCACTATTTATAGCCATATTGAATGGCTCCTTCATGTTTGCAGCTGATTTATTCAAACATCTTACTATTGAAGCAGAGATTTGTTTTATAAAACTGGCTTCCTATAAAGGCATGAAATCATCCGGTAATGTGGTTACTTCAATCGGCCTGGAAGATGACCTGTTCGGAAAAGAAGTTATAATTGTAGAAGACATTGTAGACACGGGAAAAACACTTCATAATTTCCTGCCCAAACTGTTACATCAACAGCCTAAGTCAATGAAAATTGCGACATTGCTGTATAAATCTGAGGCTATTGAATATCCCTTAGTACTGGATTATGTGGGATTTGATATCCCTAATAAGTTTGTTGTAGGGTATGGACTTGATTATGATGGTCTGGGGCGTAATTTGAAAGAGATTTACCAGCTGGTATGATTTCAGGAAATCTCTCCTGCTTTTTTTGTATTTTATCGACCAATGTATCCAATTGAAGGCGGCTTGTCATATATTAGTCTTTCTGATCTTTAGTTTCTCCTTATACGCACAACAGTATTATGTTCGCGGCGAGGTAAAGGATGAATCAGGGAATATTTTGCAAAATGTTACAATCAGGCAATATAAGACTGGTTATATTTTCAGAAGTGGTTCGGCGGGTACATTTGGCATTGTGGCAAATCATCAGGTAGATACATTCAGCTTCTCGCTGGTGGGGTATCGTACAGAGACTTTGGTAGTTGATGCTGAACATTATGTAAATGTCAAACTCAGGTTACTCCCGGCATCGGTTTCTAATTCCAGAAGAGATAAATTATCCTCCTTTACCAAAGACCTTGGAAAAGAGGAGCAAAAAAAATGGTTTACTGGTGATGAAACTTATGCAAGCTTACTGGAGAATCATTTTGTGAATGCTAAACGGTTTCCCAATACCGGTATGTCTTTAAATGTCGACAGAGCTTCATATAGTAATATCCGCAGGTTCATTACACTCAACTCAATGGTTCCCCCTGATGCAGTGCGTATAGAGGAAATGCTCAATTATTTTAATCTAAATTATCATGAACCAGCTGCCAATGAACTTTTTCATTTAAAAACTACATTAAGCAGCTGCCCCTGGAATCAGGATAATCAATTATTTTATATTGATCTCTCATCCAGAAAACTGAACCTGGATACATTGCCACCAAGTCATCTTGTTTTTTTAATTGATGTATCGGGTTCCATGGATATGCCAAACCGGTTGCCTTTACTGCAATCAGCTTTTCGGTTATTGGTAAATAATCTTCGGGACAAAGATTCAGTTGCAATTGTGGTCTATGGTGGAGTTACGGGTGTCATGTTAAATACCACCAGTGGTGGTGAAAAGGAAATCATTCTGAAAGCCATTGATGAATTGACACCTGGTGGCTCTACACCGGGTGAATCGGGTATAAAACTGGCGTATAGTGTGGCAAGGAATCATTTTATTAAAGGAGGAAACAACCGGGTAATTCTTGCCACGGATGGTGATTTTAATGTTGGCTTAAAAACGGAAACGGAACTGGATGAAATGATCACTGCTCAGCGGGAATCAGGTGTTTATCTAACCTGTTTGGGTGTGGGTATGGGCAACTATAAAGATTCAAAAATCCACCTGTTGGCAGAAAAAGGGAATGGCAATTTTGCTTATCTCGACAATTTTAAGGAGGCAGAGAAAGTATTACTGAAAGAATTTACACAGACACTTTATTCGGTAGCCGATGATGTGTACATGAATGTAGAGTTCAATCCCGAATATGTGAAAGATTACCGCCTGGTGGGTTTTGATAATAAGGTCGGGGCTTTACGGGATTCTTTATCAATCATCGAAGGAGGAGAAATTGGCTCTGGTCATTCTATGATTGCGATGTTCGAGCTAGTGCCTACTGAAATTAATAAAGGTGCTATTAAGGATAATTTTACTACCGGCAAACTGGCTGATATTAAATTACAATACCGCCATCCAAATGATACTACACATCATTATTTCAATTATACAAGCCGCTTTGATTTTATACCATTTGCAGAAATAGATAAGTGCTATCATTTTTCAGCATCAGTAGCTATGTTTGGTTCTTTGCTCCGCAGTTCTCCATTTGTTAAAAATATTGGCTGGAACGAGGTGGTAACACTGGCACAATCATCCTCAGGGAACAATGATCTCCTGCAAAAGGAGTTCATAACGCTGGTTCAACAGGCGAAAACACTTTATTCAAAAGTGAAAAAGAAAAAAAGCGGAGGAGCAAACTGGTGATTTAAGAAAACATTTCTTTTATTTTATCAAAGAAATTTTTGTCATTCTTATCTGGATGAGGCTTGAAGTTAGGGGAATGACTAAGTTTTTCCAGTGCAGCTTTTTCTTCAGTACTCAGATGCTGAGGTGTCCACACACTTACTTGTATAAGCTGATCACCCTTTTCGTAGGAGTTTACAGCAGGAAATCCTTTTCCTTTTAACCGGAATATCTTTCCGCTTTGTGTGCCGGGGGGTATTTTTATTTTGGCCCTGCCATCAATTGTGGGCACTTCTACCTGTGTGCCGAAGACGGCATCAGTAAATGAAAGATGCAGTTCGTAAGCAACATTCAATCCTTCACGATGTAATTCTTTATGCGGTTCTTCTTCTATAAGAATAATGAGATCACCCGGCATGCCTCCTCTTTCTCCTGCATTGCCTTTCCCATTTACATTCATCTGCATACCTTCCTGAACACCTGCTGGTATATCAATACTCACTGTTTCCTCACCATATACACGGCCTTCACCTTTACAACTGGTACATTTTGCAGTAACCGTTGTTCCTTCCCCATTACAAGTGGGGCATGTCGTTACAGTTTGCATTTGTCCCAGAAACGTATTTTGCACCCGCCTTACCTGCCCGCTACCACCACAAGTGCCACAGGTTTGCACACTACCTTTATCTTTGGCCCCGCTGCCACTGCAGGCAGAGCAGATAACATGCTTTTTAACTTTGATATTCTTTGTAACGCCTTTGGCAATCTCTTCATACGTCAGTTTTAATTTGACACGAAGATTACTTCCTCTTACACCGCGACTTCTTTGTCCGCCGCGGCCTCCCCGTTGGGCGCCACCAAAGAAATTTCCAAAAAGATCTTCTCCGAAAATATCTCCGAACTGGCTGAAAATATCATCCATATTCATACCTGCGCCACCTCCACCAAAACCACCCCGGCCGTTGCCCGTCACACCTGCATGACCATAACGGTCATATTGAGCTTTTTTATCTGTATCGCTTAATACCTCATATGCTTCTGCCGCTTCTTTAAATTTTTCTTCCGCCGCTTTATCTCCAGGGTTCCTGTCAGGATGATATTGCATTGCAACCTTACGGTATGCTTTCTTAATTTCATCAGCAGATGCTGTTTTGCTTACTCCCAGTATTTCGTAATAATCTCTTTTTGACATTTGCCGTATTAACCAATTAATTAATAAACTGTTTCTCTACTTTCCTACGACCACTTTTGCATGGCGGATGATTTTATCATTGAGGTAATATCCTTTTACCACTTCGTCCACTACTTTACCTTTCATATCTGCTGCAGGAGCAGGTATTTCAGTAATAGCTTCGTGTAGGTCAGGATTAAATTCTTTATTCAGGGTTTCCATTGGTTTAGCACCCCTTGACTGCAAAGTGCTTCGAAGTTTATTAAATACTAATAATACACCTTCTTTGATCGCTTCAGAATTATTATTTGTTTCTAACTGTTTTTGAGCCCTGTCGCAATCATCCAATACATCTAACAAATCAGTTATCACTTCTTTTCCGGCAGTTTGTATCAGCTCGATTCTTTCTTTGGCATTTCGCCGTTTAAAATTATCAAACTCTGCTACTAATCTCAGGTATTTGTCCTTTGATTCTTCCAACTCAGTTCTGAGTTTCTCTAACTCAGATTCCTCTGATACCGGCTCATTTAAGTGCGTAGTGCCACTAAGATTTTCATCTGTGTTGATATCAAGTCCTGAATTATTATCCGGAAGTG
>Ga0073902_10000929_pt1 | contig 16401 bp, 15 predicted proteins | sample KloWWTmeKNB19Kit_FD_66667 | JGI IMG/M metagenome (GOLD analysis project Ga0073902, IMG submission 66667) | Active sludge microbial communities from Klosterneuburg, Austria, studying microevolution and ecology of nitrifiers - Klosterneuburg... | ecosystem: Engineered > WWTP > Aerobic digester >...
GAGACCGAGGCGGGGATAAAACAAGAAATTGCAAACCGGGTGGCCGAGGTGGCCCGGAAAAGCGCATGGCTGCAAGCGCACCCGCCGCGCATTGAGTATTTTGGCTGGCACACCGACCCCTGGATTCAGGACGAGCACCACGAATTTTTGCAAGCGTTTTTGCGCTCGGCCAAAGCCCAGCCCGGCCTGCCCTCCATCCAGCCGATGGGAATTACGGCGGGTTTGGACACGCGCTTTGCCGGGTTGTATGGCGTGCCAGCCTTTGCCTGGGGGCCGCTGGGCGCCGGTTTGCACGGCGCAGATGAATGGGTTGATCTGGATTCTGTGATCGCCTGCGCCAAAATGCTGGCCCGGTTTTTGCAAGATTGGTGCGGCGTGGCGGAGTGAGCGGGCGGGTTGTTGGGCGTGCGATTGAAATCGCACGCCCGGCGGGTTAATTAACAGGCTTTGGCGCGGGGGTGGCGATGGGCAAAATGCCTTTCTTGATCTCCGCGTGGCACTGGTTGCAGCCGTTGATCACGCGGGCCTCATCCTGATAGTTGGTCGCATCGGTTTGCCAATGCGCCAAATGGCAGGTGGTGCATGTGACCGCCGTGTTGTATTTTTGCAAACCAGCCACAATGATGGCTTGCGGGTCGGGGGCGTTGGGCGGGGCGATGAGGCGACCGCCACTTTTCCAGAGGTCGTAGGCGGCGGGCAGCGTGTTGTGCGCGTGGTTGTCCATCCCGCCCAGCAGCAACTTTTCGGTGTGGCAGCTGGCGCAGGCCGTGACGACCAAAGCGGTGCCTTTGAGCGTCCGTTTCTCCACCGTTTTGTCATCTTTGCCTGCCAGCCACAACGCCAGGTTAGACAAGCTCAGCCCCCATTTCTCGGTCTGGTGCACAAAGGTGTTTTCTCCGCGATGGCAGGCGATGCAGGTCATGCTTTTGCTCTGGGTGCGCAACGCCTGGTAGTGGAAGCTGGCTAAATCTGGGGCGAGGACGCCGTTTAGCGCGGACTGCGAACGCTGGGCATAGGCCGTGTGCTGCGGCGTGTGGCACGACACGCACGAGGCATCGTTGGTCTCGTTGGCGTTCACATAGCCCACCGCGCCAATGAGAACCACAAACGCCGCCAGCAGCGCGATAATGAGCCAGGTGTTTACGCCGCGCCTGCGCGGGCCAAGCCGAAATTCATACGGCTCGTCGTATTCGCCATCGGGCAGGGAGTATTCATCGCGTATGACTCGCAAAGGAATTACGAATTACGAATTCAGCAATTTTTCTGCATTCGCAATTCACTTGTCAATCGGCCAAACATCGGCTTCTGTGCGGGGGCGGGCGTGATTGGCCATGATGACGATGACGCCAACCACGATGAGCGCCAGCGAGACCCACACCGCGGTGGGCAGCGCGCCAATCGTCCACGCATCGGGGCGAAAGAGCAACTCTATCCATCCCCGGCCAATGCCATACCAAATGAAGTAAAACCCAGCCAGATCGCCATCGCGCAGCACGTTTTTAAGCCGCCGCCCGCCCAGCATCATCAAAATAAATCCCACCAAATTCCACATGCTCTCGTAAAAAAATGTGGGATGAAAGCGGGTGTTGAGTGGGTATTTGTCCAGATCGGTGAAATCGAATTGCCCGGCTTTGATGCGGTATGGCGCGTCTATGAGAATGCCCCACAAATTAGAGCCGGTGGGGCCGCCATACAACTCTTGATTGACGTAGTTGCCCCAGCGGGCAATGGCCTGCGCCAAAATCACGCCGGGCACAATCATATCCAGCCAGCGCATGAGCCGCAGCTTGTTGCGAAGGATGACCACCACCACCGCGACCAGCCCAAAAATGAGGGCCCCGAAAATGCCCAGACCGCCGTTCCAAACCGCCAAAATTTGCAGCGGATTTTGCAAGTAGTAGTTCAGCCCGGTCCCGCTGCCATCGTTTGGGGTGGAAAAGACGTGATACAACCGCGCCCCCACCACGCCCGCGAGGATGACCCAAAGGGCGTTATCGGCGATGATGTTTGGGTTTTCTCCGCGCCGCCGCGCTTCCAGGGTGATGATGAAAATTGCCATCATCATGCTGGCGGTGATGATGATGCCATACCAGTGGATTTTCCAAAACCCAAGGTCAATTGCTACTCGTGGATCCATAAGCGAAGGATTATAGTGAATTGAAAACTGCGACCACGCAGGCAGGCCGATGCCCTAATCGTGCGTCAGTTTTGGATACGTGGCCGGACTTCTTGCCCGGCCAGTTTGTAGCTTGCCCAAGCCTTAGCCGTCCGACTTCTGAGCGCTTTTTTTGCGCGCGGCCAACAAAATGGCGAGCAAGCCAACCAGCACCGCCACAACCACGCCATACGCCAGGCGGATGCCGACCGCATCGGCCATCCGCCCCAAAAACAGCGGCAAAACCAAAATTGCCACGCCAGACGCCAGCGAAGCGCGGGTGGTGGCGAGGGCCGACTGGCCGGGCGCGGTTTCGATGGCCAATGACAAGATGAGCGGATACAAACTGGCCACGCCCAAGCCGGTGAGAAACAGCCCCAGCAAGGCCAGTTGTGCGCTGCCACCCAGCCAGTAGCACAAAAATCCGGCCAAAGCCACACACACCGATGCCATCACCAAATGCTGAGCGGATATGCGCTGCGCCAGGCGGCTGCCAACCACGCGACCGGCGATCATGGCGGCCAGAAAGATACTCACAGATTGGGCGGCGTCGGCCTGAGTCATCCCCCAAGTGGTTTTAAGAAAATCTGCGCTCCAGGAGAGCATGCAAAATTCAACGGCCACGCCCAGCACAAGGCAGAGCCAAAATAACCAATACGCGCGGGGCAGGCTTTGGGCGGTTGGCGCGTGGCTTTTGGGGATGGGAGCTGCGGCGGGCAGGCGCACATCTCGAAAGATAAAATACAAAAGGATGGGCGCAAACGACATGGCCGCCAAAACCGCCCGCCAGCCCAAACTTGTGCGCGCAAACACGCCCACCAACAAGGGCGCAACCGCCGCCACCAGCGAAGCCACCAGGTTTGCCTCGAACAGACCAACCGCCCGCAGGTCTCCGTGATGATCGGACAAAACCAGCGGCACAAGGATGAGGATGAGCGAGCCAATGAGGCCCATGACAAATGTTGCGCCAATGGTGATGACCGGGTTTTGCGCGGCGATGAGCGCCAACGCGCCCGCGCTCACGCCTGCCGCGCCCAGCCACCAGGCGCGCCATCGGCCCAGGCGGGTGATGATTGCATTTCCCATCAGGCCAATGAGCAAAATGCCCAATGCAAACAAACTGTAATGCAGGCTGGCAACGGTGTAGCTTAGGTTTAGCTCGTCTTTTAAATAGGGGGTGATGGGGCCGATGACATTGATAAAAAAGCCGTAAAAGGCCATGACGAAATAAGCGAGCCAGGTTAGCTTATCTCGCGCGTAGGTTTTTTGCATGGTGAATTTGTCATTATCGCCCATGCAAGAGTTAAAAACGCCAACTTTAAAACGCTTGTCCTTGCCCTCGCTGTGCGATTGCCCCTTTAGGGCGTTACCATTAAGATGTATTGGTCAAGACGTTTAGCATTTGAATGAGTGTGAGTAATATCTCAGAAGTTGGATTGCACTCTCATATCTTAGATAAGCAATCCAACTTCCAAACTATGGAATCACACCATAAACACAGGGGTGCATCGCATAAAAATATCGATCTGGCGAAATTCTTTCGCCAAAAGATTTTTAAACCGTGGTAGTTGCTCGAAAGGCATAGCAACAACTGGGATCACCACATGATATGCGTACAGGACATCCCTATAAAGAATTCCTTCATGCATCCATCCGCCATTAAGCCCTGCTTTGCGAGTGTAGCCGTTTGCCAAACGCGCTAATACGGATTCTAGCCTTATGTACTTCTCTCTAGAAAACGGCACCCCATCGTTGCTCTGTGTTGGAACATAAAACTCAAGGTCATAATATGCCTTTAGCGGAATTGACGATGGAATATTAGAGAAAAAGTGCGTGATTTCAGTCATACCTTCCTCCTGCCCATTGTGACTTTCCCCTTGTTTTAATTTTGTGCAATCTTGCTTTAAATACCCAAGTTGTGCCAATGCTTATCTCGATTACCAATAAAATTAATGAGCCAAAAAAGCCCGCTACATTAATTTGTTCATCCGTAATACGTTGTTCTGGAATAAGCAAAGAATCCGAAATAGCGGGATCGGAATTGGGGGCGCTTGTAATTCTTTGTTGAAAAAGAGTTTCCTTCAACTGCTGATTTTCAAGCTCTAAAGCACTTTTCTGCCGTTGGAGTTGAGAATTTTCCTGCGCCAGATTTGCTCTGTCTGAGAAAGCCTCCTCGCGCTCTTGCTGAAGTTTGGCGTTTTCAGCACGTAATTTGTTGTTTTCCAAAAGCGCAGAGGTGCGTTGCGCCTTTTCGTCGTCGCGTTCTTTGCGGAGTTGCTCGTTCTGATAGGTCAGATTAGTTATGAAATATATGGCCGCTCCAGAGAAAAACATCAACGCTAATACACCACTTACAAGAACAGTTGCTGGGTTAGAAGTTGATTTTCGCGACATGGCGATTTTTTCCTTTGTTTAAGTTAGGTTTAACTATGCCATTGTTTTGGAAATACAAAAAATTAACGGAATTGATAATACACCATATTTTTATTTTGTCAACAAAAAAAGCCACGTGCTTCGTGGCTTTTTTTGTTGACAAAATGTTTTTGATATGTTTATTTTTTCTTTAGCAAAGAATGTACAGCTTCTTTTAATTCTGAAGGACGAACCGGCTTGGCTAGATGGGGCAAATCGGAAAACTCTTTTAATGCATCCGCATCATTATCACTTGCACTAAAAACTAGAATAGGGGGTGTAGCTTCCTTCCCCTTTTCTTTCAATTTTCTAATAATTTCTAATCCTAAAAACTCCTTGCCTTTAAGCTTTTGTGATTCATTCTTGTTTAGCGACGCACCTGGCGGCAAGATTAGATCGACAATAACGCAATCTGCGTCTAGAATGGACATTAAATTTTTTTCCGTTTCTACATACGACATATATACAGTGAAACTGAAACCTTCGTTCTTAAGGGGAGTAACCACAGGGCCAATCACATCGTAGTCGTCGTCAATCCACACTATCCTTTGATAACTCATAAATCCTCCTTGCATTCAAATCTGCATATCTAAGTTGGTCTGTTGTAAAGGTATTAGTATTGAAAAGGTAGTTTTGTAGGGATGCGGTCCTTCCTTATTCGGATTTGGCAATCCTACTGGCTTACTAATAACAGAGATATGTCCATGATGTTGTTCAATTGCTTTTTTCACAAAACTTAAACCGTGCCCGGTACCTAAACGATCTTCTAGTAGCGTGAGCTTTCCTCTGTATCCTTCATGAAATATCTTGTCATACTCATCTTCTTCGATCCCAACCCCATAATTCGTTATAGTAATTTCATAATCTGAATCTAACTTTCTCCCTACCACATCAATGTGTCTTTGCGACGATTGAAATGCGGTTCTATATGAATATTTCACAGCATTATGTGCCAAATAATCAAACGCCATTAAGAGGGATTCCTCTACCATCTCAACGTCGCAATTTGCAATTTGTAATAATCTTAGTTCTATATCCTTTTGCCTTGCAAGCGCTTCATTTTTCTCAAAGGCAGATAAAATGACACGCTTGATACTTTTTGCCGCAAACTCGGCTGATTGAATAGAATGAATAAATTCACTTTGGGTAAGGGTATGTAGAGAACGTGCTGAAGCTTCTATGGTTCCCATCAAAAACTCAAAACCTTTCTGAAGTTCTGGATTCTCGCTAATCAGGGGGTTATTGCTTAAATTTTCGGCAACGGCTAAAGCGGATTGAAATTGATTAAAAGCGTGGTGCTTTGCATTTTTAACTGCTTGGCGTTCGGTTTCCACCACTTTGATGTATTGAGTAATAATATTTGTGATTAAAGATGGAATTGTTTTTCGCACCCAGTCCCAGTGGGCTTTTGGAGTGCTAGGCATATCTTCCAAAGCTTCACGAAGGTAAACTTGCTCACTTTCACTTAATAAATATTGTTTTATTGAGTTGGTAAATAGGAATAGACGCTCTTCCATACTGGTTTGATCGGCGACTTTCCATGCCCCACACAACAAAATCCCAATTAATTTGCCTTTAGTATCTTTTATTGGGAATGCATAATTGTCCATTCCAAGATGACAAGTGTGTGACGAAGAACTAAAAGTTCCTTTTGAATAGACTTCGGATGCACGAGCACACATATTATCCGAGCAAATTTGTCGGCCTTTGCCGTCATTTGTGTTCCATACTCCTTGGCAAAAAATCGAGAAAGAAGAGTCGCTAGATCGGATCGTTTCCTCTAAATGTTTTGTAGGGGTATCTACTACTTCATAAAGAAGAATAGCGCACCCAGTCGTCTTTGTAAAGATCTCAACAATCGGTCTTAAAAACTCCTTAGACAACTTGCTAAGCATGTTTTACTCCGTCAAAGTATGTTCTTCATTCTCAATTAAGGCTTCTAATATCTGCTTTCGCACTGGATCGCCGCGCTCGCGCGATGAAGCCACTTCAAATAACAACCGTTCAGTCTCGGGACTCAAGACGCCCAAACACTTTAGATGCGTTATTGAAGAGCTAGGCTCATCAGATGTAAAAAGACGAATTTTGTGTAATCGTTCTTGGAAATCAGAAGTAATTAACTCCGCATTTTCGTCTTCACGCACACGACGCTCAAGTTCTCTTTTCATTCTATCTTTCTCAACTTCTGCGATCCTAATAAGATGGCGTCTCTCATACATTCTTGCACCATTTTTGTCCTTGCTAGGTTCTGGAATTCGATTCTCATTTTCCCAACGAAATAGAGTGGTCCTAGATATTCCAAACCACTTCTCAATATCAACTGGGGAAAATAGATTTTTATTATCCAAAACAGTTTTCCTTTTAGGCATATGTTTGTGTTCCTAAAAAAGCCCCTCTTGGTTGGTTAGTAACACCTTTAAATATACCACTTATCTTGAAAATCAACCAATTTGGTTTGGTTTATTAAAAATAGACCTCTTGCAAAAAGTCGATTTAATCGACACAATTTCAGGTTGATTTTTAGTGAAAACCTAATACACACCAAAATATTTTTTCAAGAAGTCTAATTTAGAAACCCTAATCCATCCAATATCCAATGCTTTTGCCCGCTGTATGATTGCTGCTTACGGCGCAGAGCCAATAAGGACGAACCATGACACAGACAAAACCATCCATCGCCAGCCTGCTGGAGCAGCGCGTTCTCATTTTGGACGGCGCGATGGGTTCGCTGATTCAGCGCTGGCATTTGGAGGAGGAAGATTACCGCGGCGAGCGCTTCCGGCATCATCCCATCACGCTGAAGAACAACAACGAAACGCTCAACCTGGTGCGGCCCGACATCATCACCCAGATTCACCGCGAGTATCTGGAGGCCGGGGCAGACATCATCGAAACCAACACGTTCAATGCTCAGCGCATCAGCATGGCCGATTTTGGCCTGGACACCGCCGAGTTTTGCTACGAGACAAACCTGCGCGCGGCGCAACTGGCTTGCGCCGCGGCAGATGAGTTCACGCGGCGCGACCCCGGCAAGCCGCGTTACGTGGCGGGGGCGCTGGGGCCGATGAACCGCACGTTATCCCTCAGCCCAAATGTGAACGACCCCGGCTACCGCGCCGTGACCTTTGACCAGGTGATGCAGGCGTATTACGAACAGGCCAAGGGTTTGCTGGATGGGGGCGTGGATGTGCTTTTGCCCGAAACCACCTTTGACACGCTCAACCAAAAGGCCGCCCTGTACGCCATCCAAAAACTGTTTGCCGATGGCGCCCGGCGCGTGCCGGTGTTTGCCAGTGTGACCATTACCGACCAGAGCGGGCGCACGCTGAGCGGGCAAACGGTAGAGGCGTATTGGGCCAGCATTCATCGCGCGCCGCTCACCAGCACGGGCATTAACTGCGCGCTTGGGCCAGACGAAATGCGCCCGTATGTGGAGGAGATGGCGAAGATATCCAACACGTATACCTCGTGCTACCCCAACGCCGGTTTGCCAAACGCCTTTGGCGGGTATGACATGACCCCGCGCAAGTTCGCCGACACGGTGGCCGAGTTTGCCCAGGAAGGCTGGGTGAATATTTTGGGCGGGTGCTGCGGCACCGGGCCAGAACACATCGCCGAGGTGGCAAAAGTGGTGAAGGACGCCCGGCCACACAAACGCAGCGCGCCAACCCATAAAACATATTACAGCGGGCTGGAGCTTTTGACAATGGAAGACGGAGGACAGAAGACAGAGGACGGAAACGAAGCCGACACCGGTCTTCCGTCTTCCGTCCCGTTTTATGTGATTGGCGAGCGCACCAACGTGACCGGCTCGCCAAAATTTGCCAAGCTGATTAAAGAGGGCAAGCTGGAAGAAGCGCTGACCGTTGCCAAACAGCAGGTGGAAAACGGCGCCAATATGCTGGATGTGAACCTGGACGAGGGGTTGCTGGACAGCGAGAAGATCATGACCGACTTCCTCAACCTGCTCATGAGCGAGCCAGACATTGCCCGCGTGCCGGTGATGATTGACTCATCCAAGTGGAGCGTGTTGGAGGCCGGGCTAAAGTGCTTGCAGGGCAAGTGCGTGGTCAACTCCATCAGCCTCAAAGAAGGCGAAGCGGCCTTCCGTGAGCGGGCGGAGATGGTGCGGCGTTTTGGCGCGGGCGCGGTGGTGATGGCTTTTGATGAGAACGGCCAGGCCGACACCTACGAGCGCCGGATCGCCATCGCCAAACGCGCGTATGACATTTTGACAAACGAGATTGGGTTTGCCGCCGAGGATATTATTTTTGACCCCAACGTGCTGACCGTTGGCACGGGCATTGAAGAACACGCCAATTACGCGGTGGACTTCATTCGCGCGACAAAATGGATTAAGGAAAACCTGCCGGGCGCAAAAGTGAGCGGCGGCGTGAGCAATGTGTCATTCTCGTTCCGCGGCAACAACCCCGTGCGAGAAGCCATGCACAGCGCGTTTTTGTATCACGCCATTCACGCCGGGCTGGATATGGCGATTGTGAACGCCGGGCAGTTGGCGGTGTATGAGGAGATCCCCAAAGATTTGCTGGAGCGCGTGGAGGATGTGTTGCTCAACCGCCGCCCCGATGCCACCGAGCGGCTGATCGCATTCGCGGGTTCCATCAAACAAAAAGATGACGGCGGGCGAAAGGTGGAAGAGGACGTGGCCGAGTGGCGCGCGCAGCCGGTGGAGAAACGGCTGGAGCACGCGCTGGTCAAGGGCATCACCGAATTTATTGAGCAAGACGTGGAAGAAGCCCGCGTGAAATATGGCGAGCCCTTGCCCGTGATTGAAGGCCCGCTGATGGCTGGCATGAGCGTGGTGGGTGATTTGTTTGGCGCGGGCAAAATGTTTTTGCCGCAAGTGGTCAAAAGCGCCCGCGTGATGAAGAAAGCCGTGGCCGTGCTGGAGCCGTATCTGAAAACAGACGATGGACGGCAGACGATGGACGATACAGGCGCTCAGCCTGCCGAAGCATCGTCCATCGTCCATCGTCCATCGTCTACTAAAACCCGTCCTCTCATCCTGATGGCGACCGTGAAGGGCGACGTGCATGACATTGGCAAAAACATTGTGGGCGTGGTGCTGGGCTGCAACAATTACGATGTGGTTGATTTGGGCGTGATGGTGCCCGCCGACAAAATTTTGAAGGCCGCCCGGGAGATGAACGCCGATCTGATTGGCCTGAGCGGGCTGATCACGCCCTCGCTGGATGAGATGGTGCATGTGGCAAAAGAGATGGAGCGCGAAGGATTCAAACTGCCCTTGCTCATTGGCGGCGCAACCACCAGCAAGGCCCACACCGCCATCAAAATTGCGCCGGTGTATGGGCAGCCGGTGGTGCACGTGCACGATGCCTCGCGCTCGGTTGGCGTGATGGGCAGCCTCATCAGCCAGACCTTGCGCGCGGATTTTGTGAAGCAGAACAGCGCCGAGCAAAACGCTTTGCGCGAGCAGTTTGCCAACCGCGCCGAGCGCAAACCTTTGCTGGATGTGGCCGAGGCGCGGGCGCGGCGGCTTGTGGCCCAGCCCAGCGCGCTTGAGCCATCCTTTACCGGTGTGCGCAGCCTGGAAGTTCCCCTGCGTGACCTCGTCGGCTACATTGACTGGACGCCGTTTTTTGCCGCGTGGGAGTTAGCGGGGTCGTATCCAAAAATTTTGCAGGATGAGGTTGTGGGCGGGCAGGCCAGCAAGCTGTTTGATGACGCTCAGAACCTGCTAAAACGCCTTGTGCAATCTAACAACGCGGCGGTTGCGGCGGCGCACCGCCCCGGCGGTGATGCGCCGCATAACGTGGCTGGCTCATTGCAGGCCCGCGCCGTGTATGGTTTGTTCCCGGCAAACAGCGTGGGCGATGACATTGAGATTTACGCGGATGAATCGCGGTCGAGCGTGGTCACTACGTTTCATACGCTGCGCCAGCAAATGGACAAAACCCAGCGCCAAAACATTGCGCTGGCAGATTTTATTTCGCCAAAGACCAGCGGCCAGGTGGATTACATGGGCGCGTTTGTAACCAGCATCCGCGGCGCAAAGGAGCTGGCCGATGAATACAAACGCAATCACGATGATTACAACGCGATCATGGTGGAGGCGCTGGCCGACCGGCTGGCCGAGGCGCTGGCCGAGAAATTGCACAAGCAAGCGCGGGATGACATGGGCTATGGCCTGAGCGAAACGCTCAATTCCGATGACTTGATCGCGGAGCGGTATCGCGGGATTCGCCCCGCGCCGGGCTACCCTGCCTGCCCCGACCACACCGAGAAACGCGCCATTTTTGACTTGCTCCGCGCCGAGGCCAACATTGGCACAACCCTGACCGAGGGCATGGCGATGCAGCCGGGCAGCAGCGTGAGCGGGTGGTATATCTTCCATCCCCAGGCAAAGTATTTTGGGCTGGGCAAAATTGGCCGCGACCAACTGGCCGATTACGCCCGCCGCAAAGGCTGGACGATGGAGGAAGCCGAACACTGGCTGCGTCCCAACTTGGTGGAGTAAATACAAGATTTAACCTCGCGGGTTGGCGCACAGAATCTTGAAATTCCATGATCGTATGCGCCAACCCGCGAGGTTTTTTTACAACTCGTGTACGAACGCAGAAAACACCCAATGGCCTCACCCAAAGCATTTGCTCAGCGCATGGCGCGGCACATTTTGATGGGCTTGAGCCTGTCTGTATTTGCGCTGGGCATTGGCATGATTGGATATCGCGTGATTGAAAATTTGAGTTGGGTAGATGCGTTTTTCAACGCTTCAATGATCGTGACCGGGATGGGGCCAACGGCTCAGGTGCAAAGCGATGCGGGCAAGATTTTTTCCGGGCTGTATGCCATCTTTGCATTTATTGTGTATGTGAGCAATTTGGGGATTATTCTCGCGCCGGTGGCGCACCGCATTTTGCACCGCTTCCATTTGGATGAAAACGAGTAATATGCTGGACTTGCGCAAAAATAAAGATTGTCATTCCCGCGCCAAACCAAAAACGCAGAGAAAACACGGTTCCCCGCCACTTGTTTTGAGGGTTGGTTATAGATTCCCGCGCAAGTGGGAATGACGGATATTCTTTCGGTTATTTGACATACACTTTGCCTAAATCCAATAATATGAAAACAATTGTAATTACAGGCAGCACACGCGGAATTGGGCGCGGGCTGGCGCAAGAATTTCTTAAGCGCGGGTGCAACGTCGTCGTCAGCGGGCGCGGGCAGGCCAGCACAACCAAAACCGCCGGAGAGCTATCTGCCCAGTTTGGCGCGGAGAATGTGCTGAGCCAGCCCTGCGATGTGAGCGATTTGGCGCAGGTGCAGGCTTTGTGGGATGCGGCCGTGGCGGGCTTTGGCCGGGTTGATATTTGGATCAACAACGCGGGCATTGGGTCGCCGCGCAAAAATTTTTATGAGCTGGACATGCGCGATGTGAACGCGCTGGTGAACACCAATTTGCTGGGGCTATTTCATGGTTGCCGCGTGGCGATGGCGGGAATGCTAAAACAGGGCGGCGGGCAGATTTATAACATGGAGGGCTATGGCAGCAACGGCATGGTGACCCAGGGTCTCTCGGTGTATGGCGCAACCAAACGCGCCGTAACGTACCTGACCAAAAGCTTTGCCAAAGAGGCCGAGGGAACACCGGTTCAAGTGTGCTGGCTAAACCCCGGCGTGGTGATTACAGATTTGCTGGTGGATGACTACGCCGGGGATCCGCAAGGCTGGGAGAGCGCCAAAAAAGCCTTCAATATTTTGGGCGACAAAGTTGAAGATGTAACCCCAGCCCTGACCGAGAAGATTTTGCGCAACACAAAAAATGGCGCCCGTGTTGCATGGCTGAGCAACGCCCAAATTGGGCTGCGCTTCGCCACCGCGCGGTTCAAAAAGCGTGATGTGTTGGGCGATGTAAAACCAAAGGGGGTTTGATGAGCGTTCGCGTGAAACGCGCCTTGCTCACGCCTCATAAAAAATGGCCTGCCCATGAATGATTCTGGATGTGCGTCATAAGCCGTTCAAAAGCGTCCGACGTACAATTGCCGCATGAACCGGAAAAAGTCTACACGCAGCCAGAAAATATTTACCATTCTGGCCTTGCTCATCGTTGCTTCCATGATCATCAGCAGTTTTGCTTCATTATTCACTGCGCCGATACGCTAAGCGTACAATCACCTCACAAACCTCATGTGGACTCATTATTACGCCCCCAAGACTGTGGCGGAAACGTTGGAGTTGCTCGCCCAACACGCAGACGATGCCGTGCCCGCGCGTTTAATCGCTGGCGGCACCGATTTGATTTTGGAATTGGAGCGCGGCGCGCGCAAACCCGGCCCGGTGATTGATGTCTCGCGGCTGGGCGCGGACGCCATCCGCAAAGAGGGCAACGTGATTCACCTTGGCCCGCAGACCACCCACGCGCAGGTGGTCGCATCGGGCGTGTGTGTGGATGGCGCGTTGCCGCTGGCGCAGGCGTCCCGGCAAGTGGGGGCGCCGCAGATCCGCAACCGCGGCACGGTGGCGGGCAACCTCGTCACCGCCTCGCCCGCAAACGACACGATCACCCCGCTGATGGCGCTGAACGCCACGCTCACGCTCACCAGCAAGCGCGGCTCACGCGCGGTTCCCATCAGCCAGTTTTACACCGGCGTGCGCAAAACCGTGCTGGCCAAAGATGAAATGCTGACCGGCATTTCGTTTGAGGCCCTGCGCCCCAACCAACGCGGCGTATACATCAAGCTTGGCCTGCGCCGCGCCCAGGCCATCTCGCTGGTCAACTGCGCCATCGTCCTCTCTTTTGGGGATGGCAACCGGGTGGATGAGGCCCGCATTACCCTGGGGGCGGTCGCACCCACCATCATTCACGCCAAACAGGCCGAGGCATATTTGGTGGGCAAACAGCTCACCGATGCCGTGATCGCCGAGGCGGCGCGGCTGGCCCAGCAGGCCGCGACACCCATCACCGATGTGCGCAGCAGCGCGGAATACCGCAGCGACATGGTGGAGGTGATTGTGCGGCGCGGGCTGAGCGATATTGCGCAAGGCAAGGAACGCGCGGAGTGGACGCCCGACCCGGTTTCCCTCGTGCTAAAGGAGCACACGCCCGCCCCGCCCGCGGCGCATGACGATGATATTCATGCGCTGATTAACGGCAAGGCGTTTAACGTGCGCGATGCCGGTGAGAAAACACTTTTGCGCATGTTGCGCGAAGATTGCGGGCTGATTGGCACAAAAGAAGGCTGCGCCGAGGGCGAATGTGGCGCATGCACCGTTTTGCTGGATGGCAAAGCGGTTATGGCGTGTCTTGTCCCATCCGAGCGGGCCAACGGCGCGGAGATTGTGACGATTGAGGGCGTGGCTCAACTCGCTGGCGCGAGTGAGCTTCACCCGCTTCAGCAGAGTTTTATAGACACAGGCGCGGTGCAATGCGGCTACTGCACGCCAGGGTTTATCATGTCTGGCGCAACGCTGTTCTCCGAGTATCCAAACCCAACCGAGGCGCAGATCAAAGACAGCATTAGCGGCAACCTGTGCCGCTGCACCGGCTATTACGCCATTTTGGAGGCGTTTAGAAAAACACGCGATACAACGCATTGACGGAAGACGGAAGACCGGGGACGGCGTTAAAACCGTCTTCCGTCCTCCGTCTTCCGTCTCACATATTTTCAATGACCGACGATTTAAATAACCTTGTAGATGAACTCAACGCCCCGCTCAACCCGAACTTTAAGTGCGGGTATGTGGCGGTGGTGGGCAAGCCCAACGTGGGCAAAAGCGCCATCGTGAACGCGCTGGTGGGGCATCGCGTGGCGATCACCTCGCCAAAAGCGCAAACCACCCGCCGCCGCGTGCTGGGCATTTTTAGCGATGCCGACAAACAGGTGTTGTTCATGGACACGCCCGGCATCCATCAGCCCAAACGCGAACTGGGCAAATTTATGATGCGCCAGGTGGAGATGGCGCTGGGCGATGCCGATGTGATTTTGTTTGTGGCCGATGTGACCCGCCCGCCCGGCGATGAAGACCGCCGCGTGATTGAAGAAATTCACCGGTCAGACCGCTCAGCCAGCAGTCAGGCCGGCAAGCCCGGCTCAAAACCCATCCTGTATGTGTTGAACAAAATTGACGCGGTGAACCCCGCCGAACTGCTGGAGAACGTGCGCCAATATGAAGAGTTGACCGGCAAACCGCTGGCCGCATTGAGCGGGCCGCCCGATGCCAACACGCTGCTCACCACCTCGGCCACGCGCGGCGACAATTTGCAAACGCTGATGGCGCTAATTGTGGACAAACTGCCGCATGGCCCGGCGTTTTACCCGCCGGAGCAATACACCGACCAGAACGACCGCATCATGGCCGCCGAGTTGGTGCGCGAGCAGGCGCTGCGCTTTCTCTCGCAAGAGGTGCCGCACTCGGTGGCCGTCTCGGTGGATGAGTTTAAGGAGCGCAAGCGCGGCCCGTTTTACATCGGCGCCACCATTTACGTAGAGCGCGATTCGCAAAAGGGCATCCTGATTGGCAAGGGCGGCGAGATGCTGCGCAAAATTGGCATGGAAGCGCGCAAAGAAATTGAGCGCGATCTCGATCATCCCGTGTTTTTGGAATTGTGGGTGAAGGTGCGCGATGACTGGCGCAGCAACCCCGGCGCCATTGAGAATTTGATGGGGGGATAAACATTTAGCGCCCGGAGCGCTCTACCCAATTTGGGGAGGCGCCCCGGGCGCTTGATTTACTCATGCGTTCACTTCAAATTCGTTACTTTCTCATCGCGCTTGTTTCTGTGGCGGTTGGCGCAAGCGCGGTGGCGGGGTGGGGCAACTTTCTTGTGGCCGGGTTTGTGGGCATTTTGGCGGGCCGCGCCGCGGTTAAAACCATTTTCGACCTCAACACGGGCAAAGCGGCGGGCATCGCCATTGGCATTTGGGTTGGCGCGGGCGCGTTTCTTGGCACGGTGTTGGCCGCGCTGTTTGCCAGGGTGATGGGTGTCTCGGTCGCCTTGGGCGCAACGTTGCTGCTGGCGCTTGTCTCGCTGGTGTTGGCGTTGTTTGCCGCCGCGGTTGCTGCGAGAGAAAGCGTGAAATTGCCCGAAGATGAGGCGTGATGCGAATGCAGAATTCTGAATTCTGAATTCAGAAAAAACTCGGCGCAAGTTTCTTATTTCTCATTTCTTATTTCTCTGGAGAATAAGGAAAAATGGCAAAACCCACGCGCAAGGAAATAGGCGCGCACGGAGAGGCGCTGGCCGAGCGGCACTTGTTGGCGGGCGGCTATGCCATCCGCCACAAAAACTGGCGCAGCGGGCACGGCGAGCTGGATATTGTGGCCGAGCGCGAGGGTGTGATTGTGTTTGTGGAGGTGCGCGCCCGCACCAGCGATGCCTTTGGCACGCCCGAAGAAACGCTCACCCCGCGCAAAAAAGCCAAGCTGATGGAAACCGCGCAGGCTTATTTGCGCGACTTTGATTTGGAAGACGCCATTTGCCGAATGGACGTCATCGCGATTGATCTTGACCACCACATGCGCGTGGTGCGGCTGACCCAGATTGAGAGCGCGATTGAGTAACTTCTGTGCGAATAAAATCTTTTGCAACCAGCGCGGTCACAACACGTATACGTTGTATGATTTGCGCGCAAACACAGCATGGATAACAAACCGCCCATCCCGCCCATCTCGCCAACGCCGCAAGACCTGGCCAAAAGCTTGATGGAGCTTGCCCAAAGCCTGAGTGTGTTCGCCAACGAGGCGTTCACCATTGTCCGCAACGAATTTGACCGCCGCTATCAGTGGTTTGTGGGCGGGCGGCGTGTGTTGGTGCTGGGCGAGCCGGGCAGCGGCAAATCGGCGTTGCGCTA
>Ga0073902_10000933_pt1 | contig 16382 bp, 19 predicted proteins | sample KloWWTmeKNB19Kit_FD_66667 | JGI IMG/M metagenome (GOLD analysis project Ga0073902, IMG submission 66667) | Active sludge microbial communities from Klosterneuburg, Austria, studying microevolution and ecology of nitrifiers - Klosterneuburg... | ecosystem: Engineered > WWTP > Aerobic digester >...
GTTTGGATAGTTTTGAACAGTTCTTCGCTGTGATGCGATTCGAGCTCTGCAAGGTCAAGAAGTTTTTTGAAAGACGGAGTGATCAGACTGACGTCATGGATCCCCATAGTAAGTAGTGTCCTAGCCAAAAAGAAAGTTAGACCTTGCGCATAGGCCATTTCTTTGTCGTGTTCCTGTGGAGTTTTTTCGACTACTGCGAGGCCAAGGCTTACAATAAAATCTTTTATTTCTATAAATGCGTTTTTGTCTGAAACGCTTGGGCACATCACAACAACGTGGCCCCAGAATGACTTATCTGCAGACTGTGGGCCAAAGAGAGGATGCATAATTACCTTTTTTTGACCTGGAACTAGCTTTTCTAGGACTGCTACAGGAGTTGTCTTAACCGACGATATATCGACAATAACAGTACTACTTTTAAGTTTTGGTGCAAGAGATTTTAGTACCTCTTCGTAGGCGTCGATTGGGATAGATAGCACCACAAAATCACACGTAGCAATTTGGTCCAGGTTGGAGGAAATGTCTTTTGGGACAGTTTGATTTGGGTCATGTACCAGAAGCTTTACTTTGCCACGAAGTTTATCTACGAGGAACTCTCCAAAACTACCAAAACCAATGATGCCGACTGTTTTCATCGTGATAGTATAACGTACTTTTGAGCGACTACTTAAAGGCCAAAGAAAGACTTTTTATCGCTGGCTGCAAATTCTTTGAGCAGGTCTTGTTGCTTTTTGGAAAGCTTTTGCGGTGTATCTACAATAATTGTGACGATATGCGCGCCACGAGAATCACCTCTTGGGTGTCGTACGCCGTGGTTGGAAAGTTTGAAGTCTGTGCCACTTTGAGTGCCAGCGGGTATTTTCATCCGCACGTCACCATCTACCGTAGCTACGTCTATTTCCGTGCCCAAGGCGGCGCTGGCGATGTCGATGTGCTGAGAGGAAAGTATAAGATCGCCTTCTCTCGTAAACGATTTGTGCGCTTTTACACGGACGTTTACATAGAGGTCACCCTTTGGGCCATTGGCGATAGCTTCGCCGTGCTCACGGAGGCGGATTGTTGCGCCGTCATCTATGCCTGCAGGTACTTTGAGCGTGACATTTTGCGTACGTCGCTCGGTGCCCTTGCCACGGCAAACTGTGCAAATCTTTTCTGGGATTTTGCCTCGACCTTCACAGGTTGGGCATATTGACTGCTGTTGTATGTTGCCAAATATTGTGCGAGTCGCGGTAGTTACTTGACCATGGCCTTTGCAAGTTTCGCAGGTTTTGAGATCGTGGCCAGGTTCACTCGTACTGCCTTTGCAGTGAGAACAAGTATCCTCTAGGTTTAGGTTGAGTGCTACTTCTGTACCAAACACGGCTTGCTCAAATGTTAGCTCGATGTTTGTTTCTACATCTCGACCACGGCGGGAACGCTGACGTTGCTGTTGGCCGCCAAAGAAACTACCAAATATATCGCCAAGGCCAAGATCGCCAAAATCAAAATGCATTTCCTGAGTATTGCCGTAGCCACCAAATGGGTTTCCACCACCACCGGAATTACCGCCGACACCCGCGTGACCAAATTGGTCATAGCGTTGACGTTTACTGGAATCTTTGAGGACTTCGTAGGCTTCGTTTATTTCCTTGAACTTTGCTTCGTCGCCACCCTCTTTGTCGGGGTGGAGCTCTATGGCCTTGCGACGGAATGCTTTTTTGATTTCGTCGTCTGATGCTGTCTTGGATACTCCAAGTACTTCGTAATAATCTCGTTTACTCATAAATTATAATCCCCACTATCACTGCTACATTGGCAATCATCCAAAGCACACTATTAATAATTAACGGCCTCAGCTTGTGAATAATCGAATACAATAAGAAAATCATTGTGGTAGCCGTGTACATCAACCATGAAAGCAAAGATATATCGGTGGCACTCTGGTTGGCATAGATAACATAAATCTGAGGTATAGTGGAGATTGGACCAACAAGTCCGGCCAACCACATCAACCAGTCAATCTGCTTTTTCTCTTTACGGAGCAGTTCGTATGTACCTCTTCTAACAAATGGGGTTCGCATTCTACTATTTTAGCACTCTACCACCCATGAGTGCTAGTCAAAAATTAATCAAGCTAGCTTGCGCCGTACTTCAACATGTTCATGAGCAAATGCTGATACTGCGTGCGCATCGATTGGCTTGCCGGCACGAATTTGATTTTGCACGGCAAGATTGCGCGCATGCTGGAAGGCATCTGTTTGCTTGTCAGCGAGAGCAAGGTGAGAACCATCAAGTGGAGTCAGCCGTACTCCTGGATAACCTTCAAAAATATCTACCCAATCGTCATGCATTGATAATACATCTCGGCCGAAAGTCGTGATGTGCATCTGTGGGTCAACACTGCGGTTAATAGAACGTGCCAATTCACCCGCTTCACCGCTAAATAGTGGACTAGTTATTGCCAATTGATGCGCAAGTGATGCTGGATGAAGATCGATCGATGCATGATAGCGACGAGCCAACGAAAGCGGCATCTCGTAGCCAAGGCTGACAAGTGTCTGTGGCTCTTCGATAAGGAATCGGATCAATCCTAACGTATCGGTGAAGGGGTTAAACGGCCTAGGGAAACAAGGTGCCGTGAGGTCGGCATAAAGAACACTTTTGTCATAATCTTGAGCGAGCGCCTGGATGCCCATCCCTACCATTGCTCCACGCGAAGCTCCCTTTAGTAGATACGCATCCTGGTCCAATTCGTCGTGTATCCCTACTACTTCGCCACAAAAATTAAGTACTGCCGAGGCGGATTTCTCGAGTGTAATACCGCCAAGCCTGCCTCCTCGATCCCCGCACGACCTATGGCTACCTTCTGCACCAACAATTACTACAAAGTTACCCTCCCTCATATAACTGAGTGCTTCGTGGCGGTAATAGCCTTCAAGACCCATGAACCATGCAGTAGTTTCTATCAGTGGAACAGCAGAAGTTGGGTTTTTGGGCTCACCTACAATCACCGAATAGGAATAGCCGTCTATCGTCGTAAAGCCGATGTCCCTAATTGTGCCGTAGCGATATCTTCTAGGGCGCCTTAGATTCTCCATCTTTTTGATACGAGAACCGTCGATCAACCTCTTCTTCTTTTCAAACTGCTTCTCGAACTCAGTCATATCCGGGTCAAGTTCAGCCGGTTGACGAGATAATAGTGATCCTACGGACCGCAAACTCATATAATCAATATACACCCGGTGGTGCCAATATAACTAGAAGTAAAAGTCTCGGAATCGGAAAAAGTAGAGTAGAAGCATTGTGGCATAGACGCTCACGATTGTTTCTGTCTGGTAATTTCGGAGCGTAACTATAGCTTTTGACGTGGTCCATGAACCTTTAAGGTAGTTGTTCGTAATTAGCCAGTCTATACCATACAAGAAGATCGGGACACTCACCGTCCATATAAATATGCAGAAAATACAGATCTTACCGATTACATATAGGCTAGTCGCAAAGAACCAAACACTGAACAAGATCAGCATGATCATGACAGCCAAAAATACCTTCCAGAACCATTTTTTTAGGGCGATGCCGTTTAGTAGCATTAGACCAATCGTAAATAAAATTGTGAACATCACTATACCGAGAAGTGCATTTGGAAACCCAAACAATGCCGACCATCTATTACCAAGTACAGTGCCACAATCCAGGATTGGATTTAGGTTACAGCTTAGTTCTGCGCCAGGGTTTTTGAGCATAAATATACGCTCTACGACCTGCCAGAAAGATGCTACGAGACCAATGAAGGCCCCGACTGTTAATATAACCGGATACGATTTAGATAGTTTTTTATCACCAAGTTTAGACATCTCGGGCCCCCTTTTATACTGCTAAGTATACTCTGAAGCAGAGGGATGTTACAGACTAGATGCTACTGTTTGTTGATTGATGCCGTTTATGACATTTTTGAAACCGTTTTGCAGGAGTTGAGCTTGGACAAAACTTGCCCTACTACCACTACGACAATAGACAATGATCTCGTCGTTTTTATCTAGACCCTGCGTTGCAATACTAAAATCTGCTTCAAGTTCTGATAACGGTATGTTGATTGCGCCGTCCAGGTGACCTGAAGAAAATTCGTAGCTTTCTCGTACATCAATTATCTTTCTCATATAACAATTATAACATACGAATTAGCACTCTTGACATGAGAGTGCCAGTAGTATTACGATAATTATGGTGGATACGCCGATAAAAAGTAGTAATAAAAGGAGGATATAGTTATGACAAACTCATTAACAAAATTTGATCCCTTTGCTGAGCTACAGTCACTACAAAAACAGTTTTTTGGTGATGATTGGCTCATGCCTTTCAAGCAAACAGTGATGCCTACAACCGACATATATACCGACGAGAAATCACTTACCGTAGAGGCACACCTCCCCAACTTTGAAGACAAAGATATAAGTGTGCAGGTACTAGACGACGGCTCGCTGGAGATCCAGGCTGAACGACACGAAAAAGAAGAAGACAAGAAAAAGAAGTATGTTGTCAGAGAGAGTAGCTCTAGCTTATACAGGCGCATTCGCCTGCCACAAAAGGTTGACGGTGATTCCGTTGAAGCACATATGGAAAATGGTGTACTGCGAGTAGTTGTGCCGTTTAAGGAATTGCCAGCGCCTCGAAAGATTGCAATTAAAAAGAAATAGCCTTCCTTTAGAACTAAAGAATCTCTCTGACCTGACTAGGTTTGAGAGATGCTTTTGCTATGTCTAGTGGCACCCACACGGGTTCGTAGGTATGCGCAAATTGATTACGTTTTGATTACGGTGGTGCGGGTCCCGAAGGACCCGCACCACCATGACGGAATCATCTCAACCGCAACTGCCATCGAGGTTTTCGCCGGCATTGATCCGATCGATGATGGTCTGGCGCTCTTCGGGCGTTGCCGAACGATCATGACTTGGGTGCAAACTGCACGCCAGCCAATATCCTCAAGCACGCACGAGTTTGAGAGTACCGGTACAGCCAGAGTTCGGGCAGGTATCGCCCTCCTTCGCGGTTTCCCAGTCTGCAGTTTTGGATACTGCGTCCATGTTTCTCCGTTTCCTCACCAGTACATCCAGTGATTGAGACTACGATACATCATTTCTGAACTTTAGCCAAAAGCACATCATAGTACTACCGTGCTATGATTTACATCATGAGCCTCCCAGAAAGAAGACCCAAGGTCCAGACGCTTGCACACCAGCTAAGGGAGCTCGATAAAGCACCTGATATGGCACGCGCAGTACTCGCATCTGCAGAAAGTGGTCCAGAGGATGATATCGAAAAAATGATCTATCGTTGCTACGGCAAACTGATAAACCTATTTAATGATTTTGACACGGAATCTATTTATGACGAGCTAGTTCCAAAGGTTGTAGAGCTTAAGGGCCTATTGGGTGATACAGACTTACCCGCACTCGATGAATTATCTGCACGAGATCTTTTATCTGGAGTCAGAGCATCCAGTAATTTGATGGTAGAAGGGCAAACAAACAAGCGTCGTAGGAAGGCTGGCCAGCTTATCACCAAAGCAGAGATAGATCACGCTATTGGAGCACCATCTTTAGATACGACACCCGAAGCACTCGCCGTAGGTACGTCAAGCCACATTATTGAACGTACTATGATGGCGTACCTAGCTGGACACGGTGTTGACACAAGTACATGGTCAAAAGATCAAATCTTGTGGGCACTTGAAGAGCTCGCGGTGCTCGCTCACGCCGAAAACTATACCTACGGTGACGATGATATGGAGTTATTTGACTACTTTATCTCGCCACCGTCTACAGAAGCAGGTGGTGGACTAGGCTGGCGCAAAGCTACACAAGTAGATGAGGTTTGCACTAGATACCAGGAAATCGAGACTACGAACAAGTATAGGCTCATCGAGTGCCTAAGTGCAGTTATGGGTGATGACCTGACTGAATCAATGCTTGATGATATTTCATCAGTCCCATACGAAGAAGCATTGGGTAATGTTTTTGCAATGTTTTTATCCGAAGAAGATGCTAATTTAGCCGAGAGATACGCCGAGTACGAAGCTCAATTGCAGTTAGAGCTAGCTAGGGCAGATTAACAAAAAAGACCTCGCGAGACGAATCAGGCGAGGTGCTTTAGCCACATGATTGTATATATCATGTAATGCCGCGATACTATTATAAATTACTTTTCGTCTACTACTTCGCCCTCTACTGGGCCTTCTTTTTTGTCGTCCTCAGATCCCTTATCCTCCTTCGCTGAAGCTTCGGCAGGATCCTCGTCTGCCTTGGCGGCAGACTCGTACATTTTGGCGCCGATTGGCATGATTTTGTCGGTAAGGGCTTTGCCGGCTGATTCTAGCTCTTCACTAGTTGCGTCTTCTTTTGCTACAACTTTTTTGGCTACTTCTACTGCTTCGTCGAGGACTTTTTTGTCTTCTTCGCTGATTTTTTCGGCGTTGTCGGACTTCATTTTTTCGGCACTGTAGATTGCATTGTCTAGGCCTACTTTGGCTTCGGCTTTAGCGCGCTTTTTCTTGTCTTCTTCGGCGTTGGCTTCGGCTTCTTTGGCCATTTTTTCGACTTCTTCTTTGCTTAGGCCTGAACTACCCTGAATGGTAATGCTCTGCTCCTTGCCTGAACCTTTGTCTTTGGCGGTGACGTTTAGGATACCATTGGCATCAATGTTGAATGTGACTTCTATCTGTGGCACACCACGTGGAGCGGAAGGAATTCCATCGAGTATAAATCTACCGAGTGATTTGTTGTCGGCGACCATGTCTCGCTCACCCTGAACCACATGAATTTCTACCTGTGGCTGGTTGTCGGCTGCCGTTGAAAAGACTTCGCTCTTGCTTGATGGGATAGTTGTGTTGCGCTCAATTAGCTTGGTAGCTATTCCACCCATCGTTTCGATACCGAGTGATAGTGGCGTCACGTCGAGAAGAAGAACGTCTTTAACGTCACCAGCAAGCACACCACCTTGGATGGCTGCGCCTACGGCTACAACTTCGTCAGGGTTTACGCCCTGCATTGGTTCTTTGCCAAAAATGTCTTTTACTTTTTTCTGGACGGCTGGCATACGCGTCATACCGCCTACGAGTACGACTGCATCGATGTCACTACTCTTAAGCCCTGCATCTTTGAGTGCTTTTTCACATGGGCCGGCTGTGCGGTCGATTAGTTCACCGACGAGGCTTTCGAGCTTTGCCCTATTCATTTTCATTTCGAAGTGCTTTGGACCGTCGGCATCGGCTGTAAGGAATGGAAGGTTGATGTCGACTTCGTTGGTTGTAGAAAGTTCGATCTTGGCCTTTTCGGCTTCGTCCCTTAAGCGCTGCATTGCCGCTTTGTCTTCGGTGACGTCGATACCGTGTTCTTTTTTGAATTCGTCGGCTAGGAAGTTCACGATTGTACGGTCAAAGTCTGCACCACCTAGGTGCGTGTCGCCATTGGTAGATTTGACTTCAAATACGCCGTCGCCTAGTTCGAGTACGGATACGTCGAATGTACCTCCACCTAGGTCGTAGACTACGATCTTTTCGTCTTTTTTGGCTTCTTTGTCGAGACCGTATGCAAGAGCTGCGGCCGTTGGCTCGTTAATAATTCTCTTTACTTCAAGACCGGCGATTTTACCGGCGTCTTTGGTTGCTTGGCGTTGTGAGTCGTCAAAATAAGCAGGCACAGTGATGACCGCTTCGGTAACTGGCTCGCCAAGGAAAGCCTCGGCGTCGGTTTTGAGCTTGCCTAAGATCATTGCGCTGATTTCTTCTGCGCTGTATTCTTTGTCGCCCATTTTTACTTTGACAGCGTTGCCAGATTTGACCATTTCGTAACCCATAAGTTTGATGTCACGTTGGACTTCTTTGTCGCTAAAGTTACGGCCAATAAGGCGCTTTACTTCATAAATAGTGTTTTTGCTGTTTGTAACCTGCTGTCGACGTGCAACTTGGCCAACTAGGCGTTCGCCGTTTTTGTTGATCGCTACAACGCTCGGAGTTGTACGAGCGCCCTCGCTGTTTGCGATTATTTCGGCTTTGCCACTTTGCATGACTGCCATTGCAGAGTTTGTAGTTCCGAGGTCTATACCGATTATCTTACCCATATACTTGATCCTTTCGTGAGCGGTCACTTGCTCTTGGCGAATTACTTTGTTGTCATGCTCATCGGCTTCCCGCGCCGTACACTTGGTACGACTTGGTCAGACCGACGCGCACGACGCCTCGTACTTCATCCAAGATCAAAGCGACCTTTACAGTACGTAGATCGCAAAGTGACCATTTATTTACAGATGTTAACTGCTTTTGTTAGCAGAGTCATCAATAGACTGCTAATAGTATAGCAAGTTATGAAATTAGCAGTCAAGTACTTCGAGTGCTAATTTTCTGCAATACGAACTACTATAAACCCATGTTTCCTTGCGGGTTCTTGGTCGAAAAGTTGAAAAGATGGTCGGACACCTTCAGTCTCGTCTGTCAAAACAGTTGCACCAAGCGCTTTAACAGCTTCTTCGGTGTCCAAGGGCACTGTCCCATCACCTGATTCATTGTAGCGCCTTTCTACTTCTGCTCTCCACGGGTGCTTACATTCTATTTTTGCAGTACGAGAAGTTCTATCCGGACAGTCCGCACAGACTTCTCTACACACACCCCATAGTTCTGGATTTGCCATTTACTGTGGTTTTACTCGGACCATGGCGTGCCGAATAACCTCATCTCCCACTCTATAACCTGCCTGTAATTCTTCGCTGACGATTTCTTGTAGTTTGCTTTCATCACCTTCCACCTTCGCCAAGGCTTCGGTGGACGGGTCTTCCATGGTGATTGCTTCGTGGATAGATGGATCAAAATGCTCGCCTACTGTTTTGATACGCTGTACGCCGATTTTTTCTAGGGCTTGCTCGAGTTGTTTGCGCACACCTAGTAAGCCAGCAAGCCATTTTTCCCAGGAGTCGGACTTTTCTTTTGGGGCATGATTAATCGCTCGGTCAAGATTGTCTATAAATGTCAGGAGTTCTTTGACGACATTTGCTTTGTAGAAGCTACCAAGTTTGATGCGGTCTTCGTCAGCACGGCGACGGACATTGGCTGCATCTGCGCGCTCACGTAGAAGCGCATCATTGGCTTCGGCGAGTTCTGTTGCTAATTGATTGGCGAGTTCTTCAAAATCTAATTTTTTCTTTGGCATTACTTCGTATCCCTTATATATTTACCAAGGGCAAAGGCCCCGAATGATGGGAGCAAAACAGGAAGAGCAGATATTAGCTGACTCTGCAGCCCAACTTTTGTTGATCCAGCCATGCCATCAAAAATAAAATTCATCCCCATTACAAAAAGCAGGGTTGCTCCAAAGATGAAACCTCCAATTATTTGCATTACCAGCCCCATGGTTCTCATAAACTCTCCTCTAGCATTTCTCCTGCTTGGCGGACGAGATGCATGACATTGCGGTAGCTCTGACGCGTTGGGCCAACTACACCAATATAACTTTTGTCTGAGTATGGGCTACGGAATTTGCTGATAATTAGGCTACAGCCACTCGTTCGACCGATTGGGTTTTCCTTGCCGATAAAAACATTGAGGGGCTCGTTTGGAGATGCCTCGCGAAGCCATGGCTCTAGGTTATCAAGTAGTCTTGCTACCTCTTGTACTTGGCCAGGCTGAATGAATTCTGGCTGACCAAAAAGGTTTGATAGTCCGCTCATATAAAGCTGATCACCTAATGTTGCTAGGCCAAGGTTATGAGTAAGTTCAACAAGGGTATCCACTGCGTTACGGATGGCGCGCTCATTTGACCCGCCTCCCCCTACACGTGCGGTGAGTGCGCGCTCTGCACCACGCTCAGCTGGAGTTGAAAGTTGCTCGGTCATGTTGTTGACGTAGAACCTGTAGCCTTTATCGGTTGGAACTCGCCCTGCACTGGTATGAGGTTGTGCGATAAAACCATTTGACTCGAGCTCGGCCATGTCGTTACGAATGGTGGCACTGCTCACATCAAATAATTTTGCCAACATAACACTGCCCACTGGGCTGGCTACCTCGGCATATTGTTCGATAATACTCGAAAGAATTTTTGCTTGGCGGTCTGTCATATTAAAGCCATTATAGCACTCTGGGGGTATAGAGTGCTAGAGCTCGGAGTCGAGTCGTGCAAGTAGCTCAATCGCATGATGGCGGGCTTCGGCCTGACGATCTTGATCAAATGCGCCATTGAGAATTTCTTCATGTAGCTGTTCGCTCGTGGAACGAAGATCCCAATTGACGAGAAATTTGAAATAAGGCCTCTTGAGGGCACTAGAAATCTCGCTGACTGCACTCTGCAAGCGACGCTTTTTTTCGCCCGGGTCCATAACACCTCGACCGTCCATGCGGCGCATCCACTCGTCGAAGTCTGGTGGGAGCACAAAAATATTGTGCGCATCCCGCGCGAAGTCTTGCAAAAAATCACAACCCTGAATATCTATATCTGTCATGGCGATAAGTTTTTTTTCAAGTGCGGTGCGGAGCTCAGAGATACTCGTTCCGGAAACTTGCTGTTCATGGATAATTGCCGCTTCGATGTATTCACCGCGCTTGAGACCGTCGAGAAATTCTAACTCGGATTTGAACCAGTACTCTTCGCCGTTGCGTTCTGGTACACCATTGTTAATACGTGGCCTACGAGTAGTGTCAGAAATCAGGTAGTAGTACTTACCCGTCATGATCATGTTACGAATAATTGTATTACGACCAGAAGCGGCAGGCGCAACGAGGAATACAACCTGAACTTGATTGAGTAAATCGATAACATCAATATTCGGGACGTAATTTTTAAGGGCTTTTTGAAAATCTTTTAGGTGAGCAAGTTTGTTGTTTGGAACCATACGAATAAGGGTATACGCAGTTGCATGTATCGGTCAAGGACAGTGCTACAATAGCAACATGAAAATTCCATCATTTAACCTACAAGATCAAAACGGTGACATCGTTACTGACAAAGACCTCATTGGATCATGGACAGTTGTATACTTTTACCCAAAAGACGACACACCAGGGTGTACTACTGAGGCCTGTAACTTTCGCGATGGACGCGATATGCTGGAAAGCTATGGTATACGAGTGATCGGCATATCGAAAGACTCTGTGAAAAAACACAAGAAATTTGCTGAGAAGCATAACCTGAACTTTACGCTACTCAGTGATGAATCGACTGATACAATCAATGCTTTTGGGTCGTGGAAACTCAAAAAGTTTATGGGGCGAGAGTATATGGGGATCAATCGCGACAGCTACCTGATAGACCCCAAGGGAGAAATCGTGAAGAAGTACGAGGGAGTTAACCCCAAAACGCATATTGAAGAAATATTTAAAGACTTTAAGGAGCTGAGTTCATGAGTGGCATACATATCCCGGACACCGGAAGATTACTTGTAGATGTCTTGCCGCTCAGTGCCAGCAGTCCAGAAGTATACCCCCGACCCATAATCCGTGCGTGGCGAACTGTACCGGACGCATACGATGTATCGCAGTCAGAGGCAGGCCTTAATATGTTTGGTGAAACATCCCAAGGAGAGAAAACGAGACAGTTCTTTGTTCCCCAGGAGGCGGTATTCCGTGGCGTGCGAGAAAACTTAGCTGCGATAAGAATCTCATTCTTGTTGCTACGCGGAAAAGTATCTTAGCGGTAACTAGTTGAGTTTGCGGTAGGCGGTTCCGGTGGCTACAAGAATCACTACCCCAACGGCAAGAACCATCCAGGGATTGTTATTAAGAAGCTCGACCTTGTTGATCAGGCCTTCGAATCCATAAAATGTTGCGACGAGTCCGAAACTAGCTGCTAGGCCAAAGCCGAGAGGAAATTTTTGAGCAGTTAAGTCACGTTGCTCTTCGAGCTTGCGAAAGATCTTTTCTTCTACCTCTGTGAATGGGATGTGATCGTGTTTGTTGTGCTTCATAGCAAAATTATACGCTAGTTGTCGCGTTTGAGCATCACTGTGAAGGCTTCAGATGGAATGTCGACTTTACCGAACTTCTTCATGCGCTTTTTACCTTTGGCTTGCTTTGCTAGCACCTTTTTCTTTCGTGACACGTCGCCGCCGTACAGCCCGGTAGTAACGTCTTTTCTATACGCAGATAAATCTTCACGAGCAATAAATTTTCCGCCAATTGCTGCTTGCAGCGCTACCTGAAAGTTTTGGCGCGGGATGACTTCTTTAAGTTTTTCGACCGTTTCTCGCCCGAGGGCATTCGATTCGCTACGGTGGGCCATGACACTGAGCGCATCAACCCTATCACCTGCGATATAGAAATCAACTTTTACTAGATCTTCTACACGGTAGTCATGGAGCTCGTAGTTAAACGAACCATAGCCACTTGTGACGCTCTTGAGTTGGTCATAGAAATCGGTGAGTAAGTTTGCAAGTGGCGCGTCGAAACTGATGAGAGCGAGTTGAGCATCGACAAAGCTCAAGTTGTTTTGAATCCCGCGTTTACTAACAATCAACTGAATTACTGCACCAACGTAAGCTTTGGGGCAAACAACTTCGCCTTTGATCCATGGCTCGGCGATTTCTTCTACAACCGAGCCGTCTGGAAGATCGGCTGCGCTTTTGATGTCGAGTCGTTCGCCATTACTGAGGAGTACGTGATAGTCGGTAGAAGGATTTGTAACGATAAGTTCGAGGTTGTATTCGCGCTCAAGACGCTCTTTGACGATGTCCATGTGGAGCAGTCCAAGGAATCCTATACGAATCCCAAAACCGAGTACTGGAGAGTTTTCGGGAGCGTACTGTAGTGCAGAATCACTAAGTGCAAGCTTGTCGACTGCATCTTTGAGCAAAAGATAGCTCTCGTTGCTCTCTGGGAAAAAACCGGCGTACACAAATGGCTTAACTTCTTTATAGTCCGGAAGCTGGTCGGTTGATGGGTACTTTTGTAGTGTGACCGTGTCACCCACGCGCGCTTCGCGAGTACTTTTGAGGTTTGTAACGATATAGCCGATCTCGCCCGTAGTGAGCGATGGCCTAGATGACATTTCAGGGCTCAGTGCACCAACCTCAAGCGCAATTCCGTTACTGTCTGTACCGATCATGTGTATTTGATCGGATTTGGTGATTTGACCATCAAACACACGTACGTAAAGAATAACTCCTCGGTAGTCGTCGTAGTAGCTGTCAAAAATAAGAGCTCTGGCTTCGGGCTTGCCGTCTAGCTTTGGTGGTGGGACTAGCTCGATCACTCGTTCAAGTAGCTCTTCTACGCCCTGCCCTGTTTTGGCTGAGATATGCAGAATGTCTTCTTTTTTGCACCCAAGCAGGCTGACGACTTCTGCGCTCACCCGTTCGACATCGGCTGCCGGTAAATCTATTTTATTTAGTACAGGTATGATTGTGAGATCTGCACCAAGTGCAAGATACACATTGGCGAGTGTCTGTGCCTGAATACCTTGTGATGCGTCAACGACTAGAATTGCGCCCTCACAGGCTTCAAGACTACGTGATACTTCGTAGCTAAAGTCTACGTGACCGGGCGTGTCGATAAGATTAAGCTCGACGCCTTTATACTGCATGCGAACTGGTGCAAGTTTGATGGTGATACCCTTTTCGCGCTCGAGGTCCATCTTGTCGAGTACTTGAGCCTTCATCTGACGTTTGTCGATTGTGCCAGTAATTTCTAACAGACGATCTGCAAGCGTAGACTTGCCGTGATCAATATGAGCAATAATTGAGAAATTTCGGATTTCGGACATAGCCCCTACTATACCACTTTTCACCTCTGTTTAACAGATGAGCGGAGTTGTTTTTGTGATAAATGATGGTTTCTACTGGATCTTTACTGGGCGGAGGACTAGTTTTTTGATTCTATCGGTAACTGGCTTTACTTCTTCGAGGCGCATAGTCCACGACAATCCGATGTGGGCCAATATTGTGACGCCAGAAATGATGCTGAGTTTAGCAGTTAGGGTAAGGCCACGGTCGGATGCATCAAGCGGTAAGATTGCAACCATGACGGACGCGACTATTATGGTGAGGCCAGTGGTAGATAAAATCCGTAGCACAGCAATGATGAATTTGCGGTCAAACAATTTTGGATCTTTGCGAGCCATGATCGTAACGAGTAGGAACACTTCTATAAAGGCGACTATTGACTGCGTGATAGCAAGACCGATAATTCCGTAGGCTTCGGGCTTTGACAAATTGTACGCAAGGAAAATACTGAGCGCAATTGCAAAGAGAGAAACAAACAGTGGTGTTTTGGTATCTTTTTGAGCATAAAACCAGCGAGAGATTGCGGCATAGAGTGTGCGGAATAGTATGGCGAGTACTAGGTACTGTAGTAGCGTACCGATTTCATAGTTGATGCTTTTTGCAATGAGGCGCGCAAGGTAGGCATGGGCAAAGAATGTTACGACAACGACCGGCAAAGAAATCCAAAGCATCGCACGGATAACCTGCAAGAACTCTTTACGAAACAGGTCGGGGCGACCTTGCGAGATGCGCTCATTAAACCTCGGAAAGGCGGCGCTCGATATAGCGATACCAATAAGCATAATCGGTGCGTTATGAAGAAGAAGTGCATTTTCATAATTACTTACCGCACCATACTGCCCGAGCGACACAAGCTTGGACGCAAAACGTGTTTCAAAGATCGCGTTGATATAGTCTATGCCCTGGTCGATCGAACGAGCTGGCAGGGCTTTCATCACCCCACGATAGTCTGAGTTTCGGGCATCGATCCCCCATGTATAGCGATATTTGAGCCCAATCATACCTGCGGCCGCTACAAGAAGCTGGAGCAATGCCCCGATTGCCACACCGACCGCTGGAGCCATAATTCCTAGACTGTCGCGGAAGAGCAAAATACCCACAATGATTGAGACGTTATAGATAAGTGGTGCGGCGGCAAAGAAGAAGAACCGACCAACTGCCTGCTGTGCAGTGGTGAGAACTGTTGATATAGAGAACAGGAAAGGGTTAACCGCGATGACACGCATGATAGACGCACAGAGTTCTTTTTGTGCACCTTCGAAGTGGAAAATGCTAACAATCTGTGGAGCAAATATCAAGATAATGAGTGATAAGAAGAATGAGCCCAGCGCCAGCGTGTTAAGTATGCTCGATGTGAGCTTCCAGGCGCTCTGTTTGCCCGATTTGGTGAGCTTGTCACTGAGGATAGGCATGAAGGCCACTGCAAGTGCCCCACTCGACAAAGCAAAGAAAACAAAGTCTGGGATCTTGAACGCCGCAAAGTATGCATCACGACTGAAGTCATTGAAGTTTTCGGCATTAATGAGTGAGGTACGCAGTAACCCGAGTACTGTTGACGCCAGCGCAAAACCTGCCAAGAGCAGTGCTGCGGAGCTCACCGAGAGCCGTTTATTGGGACTTCTGAATATATTTGCCATTACTTATAGAAGTATAAAGTATCAGTCAGGAAGTATGAAGAATTTAATAGAGAGCTGCTTCTTTTGGAAGTGTTGAGCCTTCGAAGATCTTTAGCACGTCCTCTGCTTCGACTGTTTCTGATTCGAGTAGAGCATCTTTGAGCTTGTCTAGGTACTTGCGGTTGGCCTTGATGACCGCACGTGCCCTATTGCCTGCTTCAGTGATAAGCGCCTCGACTTCATCGTCGATCATTTTTGCTGTTTCGTCGGAGTAAGTTTTTTCGTGCATCATCTTGTCGAACATCATGCCATCGTCAGTATGGAACACCTGGTTTCGAAGTCTTTTGCTCCCCATCCCCTGCTGTGTGACCATTTCGCGAGCATACTCAGCCGCTTTTTGCAGATCGTTGCCAGCACCAGTAGTGACTCTGTCTGGGCCATAAATAACTTCTTCTGCAATACGACCACCGAGAATTCGGGCGAGTATGTCTTTGTACTCGATAATTGATGTATAGATACGGTCTTCCGGTGGTATAAACCATGTAACACCACCAGTACCACCGCGAGGGATGATTGTGACTTTGTGTACCATGTCGCTGTCCGGCAAGACATGGCCGACGATTGCATGTCCGCCTTCGTGATAGGCAGTCATTTCTTTGTCATGCTCGTTCATAACTTTGGTTTTGCGCTCTGGACCAATTGCAACTTTTTCGAGGGCTTCGGTAACGTCTGAATTGGTTATCTCTTTGCGGTTGTTCCGAGCAGCAACAATGGCGGCCTCGTTGGCCATATTGGCAAGATCAGCTCCGGACGAACCAGCAGTTTTGGCAGCAAGTGCGTCGATATCAACATCTTTACCGATTGGTTTTTTGGCAAAATGTACTCTTAGAATTGCCTCACGATCTTTTCTGTCTGGAAGGCCGATGTAGACTCGTCGGTCAAAGCGACCAGGCCTCAAGAGCGCAGGGTCAAGCACATCTGCACGGTTGGTAGCAGCGAGTACGATGACGTTTTCACCTTTTTCAAAGCCGT
>Ga0073902_10000938_pt1 | contig 16311 bp, 13 predicted proteins | sample KloWWTmeKNB19Kit_FD_66667 | JGI IMG/M metagenome (GOLD analysis project Ga0073902, IMG submission 66667) | Active sludge microbial communities from Klosterneuburg, Austria, studying microevolution and ecology of nitrifiers - Klosterneuburg... | ecosystem: Engineered > WWTP > Aerobic digester >...
TGAACGAACGCGTCGCGCGCGCCCTGGCGCAGGCCGAGTTGCCGAACCAGCGCGTGTTCTGGCAGCCGCGCTTTGCCGAAGCACTACGTGCCGGCTTCGTGCCGGCCGGCCGCATTCAGTCGGCCGCGGGCACGGGGCTTTCGGCGACGCTCATCAACTGCTTCGTGCAACCGGTGGGTGACTCGATCGCGCAGGTCGAGGACGGGCATCCGGGCATCTACACCGCGCTCACCGAAGCGGCCGAGACCATGCGCCGCGGTGGCGGCGTCGGCTACGACTTCTCGCGCATCCGGCCGCGCGGCGCCTGGGTGGGCAGCACGAAGAGCAGCGCCTCGGGGCCGGTGAGCTACATGCGGGTCTTCGACCGCTCGTGCGAGACCGTCGAATCGGCCGGCGCACGGCGGGGCGCGCAGATGGGCGTGCTGCGCTGCGACCACCCGGACATCGAGGAGTTCATCCGCGCCAAGGACGGCGGCGACCTGAAGAACTTCAACCTCTCCGTCGGCGTCACCGACGAATTCATGGCGGCGGTGCAGGACGGCGGCACCGTCAAGCTGCGCCACCGTGCCGAGCCCGGCGTGGCGCAGAAGGAAGCCGGCGCCTACCAGGAGAGCGCCGCGGAGGGCGGCCTCTGGGTCTACCGCACTTGCGCGGCGAATGAGCTCTGGGACCAGATCATGCGGTCGACCTACGACCACGCCGAGCCGGGCGTGCTCTTCCTCGACCACATCAACCGCGACAACAGGAGGAAGCCCGCAGCAAGCGCCGCATCGGCCTGGGCTTCACGGGCCTGGGGGACGCGCTGATCATGCTGAACCTGCGCTACGACACCGATGCGGCACGCCGCATGGCGCGCCGCATCGCCGAGCTGATGCGCGACACCGCCTACGAGGCCTCGTCGGCACTGGCGGCGGAGCGCGGGGCCTTCCCGCTTTTCAACGCCGACCTCTACCTCAGCGGCAGCACCTTCGTGTCGCGCCTGCCCGCGGCGCTGCGCGAGCGCATCCGCGCCCAGGGGCTGCGCAACTCGCACCTGCTGTCGATCGCGCCGACGGGCACCATCAGCCTGGCCTTCGCAGACAACGCCAGCAACGGCATCGAACCGGCCTTCAGCTGGAGCTACGCGCGCAAGAAGCGCATGCCCGACGGCAGCTACAAGACCTATGCCGTGGAAGACCACGCCTGGCGCCTGTACCGGCGTCTCAAGGGCGAAGCCGCGGCGCTGTCGCCTGCCTTCGTCACGGCGCTCGAGATGAGCGCGCAGGCGCACGGGGCGATGGTGGCGGCGGTGGCGCCCTTCATCGACACCGCCATCTCCAAGACCGTCAACGTCCCGGCGGACTACCCGTATAGAGACTTCCAGAACCTCTACCTCGAGGCCTGGCGCTCGGGGCTGAAAGGGCTGGCCACCTACCGGCCCAACAGCGTGCTGGGCTCAGTGTTGAGTGCGACGCCCGCGGTCGAAACGGCGCCGGAAGAGGGCCTGCACATCGCCGATGCCAACCGCCGCCTGGCGCTCGACCGTCTGCCGGCCCCGGTGCTGTCGTCGCTGCGCTGGCCCGGTCGACCGGAACTTCCGGCCGGCAACATGGCGTGGACCTTCATGGTGCACCACCCCTTCGGCGACTTTGCGCTCTTCGTGGGCGAACTCGCGGCCGCCGACGGCAAGTCGGCCCAACCCTTCGAGGTGTGGGTCAACGGCGCCGAGCAGCCGCGTGGCCTGGGCGCACTGGCCAAGACGCTGTCGATGGACCTGCGTGCGAACGACGCCGCCTGGCTGCTGCTGAAGCTGGACGCCCTGGCCACGGTGGCCGAGGAGCGTTCCTTCGAGATGCCCTTCCCGCCGCATGGCGAGCTGCGGCTCTTCCCCGGCGTGGTCGCGGCGACTGCGGCCGTGATCCGCTGGCGCTGCGAGCAGCTCGACGCACTGCCGCAGCCCGGCAGCAAGGCGCCCACGCCGGTGATGGACGCCATGTTCAGCGTCGCCGAGCCGCTCACCGGGCCGTCTGGCACGCTGGCCTGGGCGGTCGACATCGACAACCCCGGCACCGGCGAGCGGTTCACGCTGACGCTCAAGGAAGTGACGTTTCCGGGCCCCGACCACGGCATCGTGACGCGGCCCTGCGCGGTCGGTTTCTCAGGCAACTATCCGCGCGCGCTCGATGGCCTGGCGCGGCTGCTGTCACTCGACATGCGCGTCATCGACCCGGCGTGGATAGGCATGAAGCTGCGCAAGCTGCTGAACTACGCCGAGCCGCTGGGCCACTTCATGGCTTTCGTGCCCGGCCTGCCGCGCGGTGAACGCCGCCAGCAGACCTGGCCCTCGACCGTGGCCTACATGGCGCGCCTGATCATCCACCGCTACGCCATGCTCGGCGTGCTCGACGAAGACGGCTTTCCACTGCGCGACATGGGCGTTCTCGAATCCGCCGGCAACCCACCCGAGCGTCCCCGCGTGCTCGCCGGCAAGGTCTGCGCGGAGTGCGGGAACGCGAGCGTCATTCACAAGGATGGGTGCGATTTCTGCACCGCCTGCGGCGACATCGGGCAGTGCGGCTGATCCCGCGCGCCGGGCAGTCCTTGCGGACTGCCCGGCGGCTGGCGAAGGCCCGGGCATGTCGCGCATGCCTGGTCTGAGCCCCTGACGCCTTGAGGCCGGCGCGCCGGCCGGCGGTGCTCAGCCGCGCTTGCGGGCGTCTGCCGGTTGGCGCGGCCACAGCGGGCCGATGGCGTCCAGCGTGTTCTTCAGCATCAGGCCCAGTTCGGTGTCGCCTTCCATCACCAGCGCGCGCTCGAAGAACAGCCGGTCCGGGTCGTCTTCGCCGCGCAGCAGGCGGATGTAGCTCGACGCCGGCGCCACGATGCGCAGTGCGGGTTCGCCGCGGTCCGGCGCCGGCATGAAGCCGCGCGGACCGATCTGCAGTCGAACCCGCAGCGCGAAGTCGCTGACGCGCAGCTCGACGCAGTGCGCCGCCAGCGCGCGCCGCGCATCGGCAGGCAGGCGCGGCAGCAGCACGCGGTCCAGCACCTGCGCCAGCAGGAACGACGGTGGCGCCACCGGCAGCCGGTCGACAAGCTCACAGGTGCGTTGGTGCAGCGGGGCCAGCCAGGCCGGCAGGCCGGCAGGCCGGGGATAGGACGGTGTGGCGACGCTCATGGCTCAACCCTTTCGTGCAGACCGGCCGCCGGGGCCGGCAGAGGCTTCATGCCGATTGCCAGACCATGCCGGGCAGGCGGTGCAGGTAACCGTTGCTGAACGGGCCGGGCACGCCCAGCGCCGCCCAGGCTTCGGCGCGGCCGGCCATGCTGGCCTGGCCGTTCATGACTTCGTCGAAGTCGGCCAGCACCTGGCTGAACCCCTGGGCACAGGGTGACAGGCGCAGGCTGGCCACGCCGGCCGCCCGCAGCCGCGCGCCGTCGCCCAGCAGGTTCTGCACCGTGGCCGACTGGGTCTGCGTGCCGTTGAGGACCAGGAAGGGCCGGCCCTCGGTGGACGACAGCAGCAGGCCGTCGGGGTCGGCCAGGCAGCGGTAACCACAGTCGTCCTTGGGCACGCGGTGGTGCCGCGCCGTGAAGCAGCGCGCCGAAAACGCCAGCGGCAGGCGACCGAAGGCCCAGCACTCGGTGCGCATGGGCCGGCCCGCGGGGGTGCGCACCGGGTCCTGCGCCGGGTTGACCGCCGCCAGCTGGTCCAGCGAAAGTTCCACCGGCGCGACCCAGCGGTCGGCGCCCAGGTCGGCATGTTCCTGCAAAGCGGCGCGGCTGTAGATGTTGAGGTGCGGACCCAGCACCAACGGCACGCGGCCGGCCAGCAGCTGCAGGGCCGAGGCGTCGCCCGCCTCGACGGCGAATTCGTGCTGCTCGGCCTGGCGTTCCAGCAGGCGCAGGTCGGCCTCGGACTCGATCAGCGTCTGCGTGGCCAGCACCACGTCCTTGCCGGCAGCCGACAGCTCGCGGCCCAGCGCCAGCCAGTCGTCCAGCCGCAGCTCGCGACGGCGCGCGCATACGGCTTCGCCCAGCACGATGGTGTCGGCCGGCCCGTCGGCCAGGTCGGCGTAGAAGTGCAGCAGGCTGCTGCGCGACCAGTGGTAAAGCACCTGCCCAACGGTCAGGGCCAGGCGGGCAGGGGGCAGCGTGGTGGTCATCGGAGTGTTCGTCATCGGTGGGGTGCTTCGAAGCAGCCTGTCGCGGGTGGCCGCGTCGGGCCTCAGCGCCAGGGTCGGTTGTAGGCGCCCAGCGTGTGCTGCTGGCCTTCGGCGTGGCGGGCGAGCTGGGCCGTCCACTCGGGCAGCACGGCGTAGCGTCCGGGCGCGGCACGGGCATGGTCGATGGCCGCGCGCCAGACGGCGGTGACCTGGCCGACGTAGGCCGCGCTGCGCTGCCGGCCTTCGATCTTGATGGCCTTCACGCCCAGCGCCATCAGCTCGGGCAGCAGGGCCAGCGTGTTCAGGCTGGTCGGCTCCTCGATCGCGTAGTCGCGTTCGCCCGCGACGTCGAACCGGCCTTTGCACAGCGTGGGGTAGCCGCGCGGTTCGTCGGGGGCATAACAGTCGATCAGCACGTCGTTGAGCCGGGCCTGCACACCTTCGGGGCCGTCGACCCAGCGCACCGCCGACGGCGGCGAGCAGACGCCCGCGTTGTTGGGCGACTGCCCGGTGACGTAGGAGCTAAGCGCGCAGCGGCCCTCGACCATCACGCACAGGCTGCCGAAGCCGAAGACCTCGATGTGTACCGCGGTGTGGCGGATCAACTGGCCCACCTGCTGCAGCGTCAGCACACGCGGCAGTACCGCACGCTGGATGCCGTAGCGGCGCCGGTAGAACTCGATGGCGGCATGGCTGGTGGCCGAGGCCTGCACCGACAGGTGCAGCCGCAGGCCGGGGTGGTGATCGCGGCAGTAGGCCATCACCGCGGTGTCGGCCACGATCAGCGCGTCGGCGCCCAGCGAGACGGCCTTGTCGACGGCGCGGTGCCAGGGCCCGGCGTCGTGCGCGTCGGCGTAGGTGTTCAGCGCCATCAGCACCTTGGCGCCGTGCGCGTGGGCATGGGCCACGCCGTCGCGCACTTGGGCGTCGTCGAAATTCAGCCCGGCGAAGTTGCGCGCGTTGGTGGCGTCCTTCAGGCCGAGATAGACCGCGTCGGCGCCGGCGTCCACCGCCACCTGAAGCGCCCGCAGCGAGCCGGCCGGGCACACCAGTTCAGGACCTTCGGGCAATTCTTGATGCATCGGTTGACCTTGCATGGATGGGAATCAATGGCGCCGAACACAGGCCAGGGCGTACGGGACCCTGCGCTCGGCTTCCGGTGTAGTTTGGCATTGTGGTCACCAGCCACCACGCAGCGTCAGCCGCCAGCTGCGCGGCGGTTCGACGTGGGTGAACAGGGGCGACACTTCGGCCAGTTGTACCTGACCCAGGTTCTGCACACGCAGGGCCAGTTCCAGGCCCCAGGGCAACTTGCGCGCGACATGGGCGCCGACGAGGGTGACGGCACCCACGTTCTGTGACGGCGCGCCCGCGGTCAGCGCGGGCAGTTGCTGGTCGGTGCTGCTCTCGACGTGGCCACCCGCACGCCAGGGGCCGCCCTGCCAGTCCAGGCGCACCGTGGCGCTGTGGCGTGGCCGCTTGTCCAGGCGCTGCCCGGCCGCGGTGCGCGCGTCCAGGTAGGCATAACTCAACTGGAGTGCGAAGCCGCTGCCGAGGGCCTGCGCCAGCGAGGCCTCGGCGCCGCGCAGCCGCGCACGCGCCAGGTTCTCGTAGGTGTAGGTGCCGACGCCGGGCAAGGCACCGGCAACCACCAGCCGCACTTCGATCAGGTCCTCGACACGCTGGTCGAACAGCATCAGCTGGGCCTGCGTCGCGCCGGCGGCATAACCCACGCCGAGCTCGGTGCCACGGCTGCGCTCGGGCTGAAGCGCCGGGTTGCCGAGAAAGGTGTTCGGGCCCTCGGCACGGCCACCGGGCACGATCTGCTTCAGGTTCGGCGCCTTGAAGCCCTGGCTGTAGCCGCCCTTGACGGTCCACGCCGCGTCAACTTGCCAGACTCCGTACATCCGCGGACTCCACTCGTGGCCGAACAGCGCGTAGCGGTCGTGGCGCAGCCCCAGCGTGAGATTGAAGCTGGGGGTCACCGCCAGCTCGTCCTGCAGGAACAGCGCCCGGCTGCGCGACACCGACTCGCCCCCGGGCAGGCCGGGGTCGGCCAGCGATTCGTCGCGCGCCTCGAAGCCGCCCGTCAGCGCATGGGCACCGAGCGCCAGCCGTGCCTGGCCTTCCAGCACACGGTCGTCGATCTGCTGCGGCGGGTTGACGGCGACGCCCGCGCTGCGCTGGTTCTCGACGTCGATGCGCGATCGGTAAGCCCTTAGCTGGCCGGTGCCTGCAGGCAGCCCGCTCGCGCCCGTCCATGCGGCTTCCCAGCCCAGTGATGTGAGCGATCGTTCCAGGTGGTTGACGGTGTCGTGGTAGCGCCGCCGGCCGCTGCGCTCGCGTGCGCCGGCGTCACGCTGCTCGCGGCCCGCGCGGTGTTCGAAGTCGACACGCTGGCCCTCGCCGCGCCAGGCCAGACCCAGCCAGGCGTCGTCTTTCTCGCGCCCTTCCAGTTCCGAAATCAGCGGGTCGGCCGGCGAGGCCAAGGCGTCCAGCCGCGTGGCAGCAGCACCGGCGCGCAGGTAGAAGCCGCTGCCCAGGGCCAGCGGGCCGTCGACCCGCAGCGCCAGCCGCTGGCCGTCACCGCCGCGTCCGCCCTCGGCCCGGCTGCCTTCGACGCTGGCGCTGCCACGCCAGGTGTCGCCCGGCTCGCGCGTGATGACGTTGACGACACCGCCCAGCGCCTCGGACCCGTACAGCACCGACATCGGGCCGCGCACGACTTCGATGCGTTCGATGTCTTCCACCGCGATCCAGTCGTACTGGAAGTCCGAGTGGCCGATGACGCCATCGCTGGCGCCCACGCGCCGGCCGTCGACGAGGAACAGCGTGTGTTTGCTGTCCATGCCGCGCAGGCTGAGCACCTTGCGCCCGCCGATGGCCCGGCCCTGCAGGCTGACGCCGGTTTCGCCGCGCAGCGCGTCGAGCAGGTTGTCGGCGCCGCGGGCCTCGATCTGGCGCCGCGTGACCACGCTCAGCGCGGCCGGCGCGGCCGTTTCGAGCATGCCGTGGCGGGTGGCGGTGACGACGACGCTCTGCAGCGCCGGCGCTGGTGCCGGCTCGAGGGTCCGCGTGGACGCCGCGGCCGTGCACGACCAAGCCGTGAGCGCTGAGGCAAGTGCGGAGGCAAGTGCGGAGGCAAGTGCAGACGATAGCGCCAGCACCGCACCGCGCCGCCGCGGGTGCGGGCGAACACGCCGGCTGGACGCAAAACGGGGGGTGAAGGCGCGCGTCACCGCGCACCGGACAGAGGGCGTGCCATGCCGCGCAGCATCGCCGCATCGGCGCCCTGCGTCCTTGAACTGCTTCAGTTTTGGCGGCACCCGCAAAAACCCGTGCACCGCAGATTCGCTTGAACCAGTTCAAGGAAAGACCCCAAGCCCGGCGCGACCATCGCCGTCGAATCCAAGCAGGCTCCGAAGCACCCCCGGGGAAGCCCCGACAAAGGAAATCGCATGAAGATCCCGAAGCCCCTCGCCCACTGGGCGACGCTGGCGACGCTGCTGTTCACCGCCGCTCCTTTCGCCGCACACGCGCAAGACAAGAAGCCGGTGTCGCCGGCCGAAATGAACTACCAGGCCGGCACCTCGCCGCTGGGTGAAGTGCCGATGTACCAGAGCGCCAACCCGAAGGCCCCGAAGATGACGCAGACCGAGTTCGAACTCGGCCGCAAGACCTACTTCGAGCGCTGCGCCGGCTGCCACGGCGTGCTGCGCAAGGGCGCCACCGGCAAACCGCTGACGCCCGATCTCACCATCGACAAGGGCACCGAGTACCTGAAGGTCTTCATCGCCTACGGCTCGCCCGCCGGCATGCCGAACTGGCTGACCTCGGGCGAGATGGACGAGAAGACCGTCGACGTGATGGCCCGCTACATCCAGCAGGACCCGCCAGTGCCACCCGAGTTCGGCATGGCGCAGATGAAGGCGACCTGGAAGGTCATCGTGCCGCCGGCGCAGCGGCCGACGAAGAAGATGAACAGCTACAACATCGAGAACATCTTCTCGACGACGCTGCGCGACACCGGCGAGGTGGCGCTGATCGACGGTGACACCAAGAAGATCATCAGCATCGTCAAGACCGGCTATGCGGTGCACATCTCGCGCACCTCGGCCTCGGGGCGCTACCTGTTCGTGATCGGGCGCGACGCCAAGATCAACATGATCGACCTGTGGATGGCCACGCCCGACAACGTGGCCGAGGTGCGCATCGGGCTCGAAGCGCGTTCGGTCGACACAAGCAAGTACAAGGGCCGGTCAGGCGACTACACCGACAAGCTGGCCATCGCAGGGGCCTACTGGCCGCCGCAGTTCGTGATCATGAAGGGCGACACGCTGGAGCCGGTGAAGATCGTCAGCACCCGGGGCATGGTCGTCGGCACGCAGGAATACCACCCCGAGCCGCGTGTGGCGTCCATCGTGGCCAGCCACTTCAAGCCCGAGTTCGTGGTCAACGTGAAGGAGACCGGCAAGACGCTGATGGTGGACTACACCAACCTCGACGCGCTGAAGGTCACCGAGATCGGCTCGGCACCCTTCCTGCACGACGGCGGCTGGGATTCGAGCAAGCGCTACTTCATGGTCGCGGCCAACCAGAGCAACAAGATCTCGGTCATCGATGCCAAGGACGGCAAGCTGGCCGCCTTGGTCGACGTGGGCAAGATCCCGCACCCCGGGCGTGGTGCCAACTTCATCCACCCGAAGTTCGGCCCCGTGTGGTCCACCGGCCACCTGGGTGACGAGACGATCGCGCTCATCGGCACCGACCCCGTCAAGCACAAGGCCTACGCCTTCAAGAAAGTGGCCGACCTGAAGGGCCAGGGTGGCGGGGCGCTGTTCATCAAGAGCCACCCGAAGAGCCAGCACCTGTATTCGGACACGCCGCTGAACCCCGACGCGAAGATTTCGCAGTCGATCGCCGTCTACGACATCAAGAACCTCGACAAGGGCTACACCGTGCTGCCCATCGGCGAATGGGCGGGCCTGAGCGATGACGGCGCCAAACGCGTCGTGCAACCCGAGTTCAACAAGGCCGGCGATGAAGTTTGGTTCGCCGTCTGGTCAGCGAAAGACAAGCAAAGCGCGTTAGTGGTGGTGGATGACAAGACGCTCAAGCTGAAGGCAGTGATCAAGGATCCGCGCCTGATCACGCCCACGGGCCACTTCAACATCTACAACACGCAGCACGACGTCTACTGAAACCTGCCCTGGAGCCACGCACCATGCACAAGATGATTCCGACGCTGGGCCTGATCGTGCTGGGACTGGGGCTCTCGGCCCCGGCCTTGGCCGACCCCGAGGCCGACATGACCAAGGCCGGCTGCAATGCCTGCCACAGCAAGGACAAGAAGATCGTCGGACCGTCCTACAAGGAAATTGCGGCCAAGAACAAGGGCAAGGCAGACGCGGTGGCCACCCTGACGGCCAAGGCGCGCGCCGGCGGCAAGGGTGTGTACGGCCCGATCCCCATGCCACCCAATCCGGTGGCCAAGATCGGCGACGCCGAACTCAAGGCTGCCGTGGAGTGGATCCTCAAGCAGTAGCACTTCGGCCGAAGCGGTCGGCACCGCGGTGACCGATCGCTGGCGATGCAACGCCGGGCCGCACTGAACACCCTGTTCTGGGGTTGCAGCGCCGCTGCGCTGCCGTCGCGTGCACAGGCCGCCACGTCGCTGGCGGGCCACGTGCTGGTCTGGGGCCCGGACGGCTGCTGCGTGGCCAGCCCCGACGGTACGGTTCAACGCCTGCCCGACCGTCTGGCCGCGGGCACGCGTCCTGCCCTCACGTCGCGCGGCCTGTGGCTGGTGAACGCCGAAGGCACGCTGCGTGGCTGGGCACCCGAAGGCGACCACGTCTGGCAGTTGCAGCACACGGTCACGTTCGCCGCGCCCGTGCACGCCCTCGCCGCCAGCCCCGACGGCCGCTGGGTGGCCGCGGCCCACGCAGAGCAGTTCAGCCTGCTCGACGGCCGTGGCGAGGTGCACCGGGCCTTCGACGGCACCGACCTCGGCGGTGAGCATCGTGGCCGGGCCACGGCCCTCTTCTCGCTGCCGCAGCGCCGCAGCTTCGCCGTGGCCTGGCCGGCACTGGGCGAAGTGTGGGAGATCTCGCTCGACCCGCAGGCCGCGCAGATCTTCGACGGCCTGGTGCACGATTACCGCATGGGTGAGGCCATCGCAAAGCCGGGCTTTCTGGGCGCACGCCGCGCACCGCTGGGCCGACCGCTGCCGCACTTCAGCTTTGCCGATGCCCGTGTGCCGTGGCTGGCCGGCATCTTGGGCGCCGAGGTGGCCGTGATGCACCTGGATCTGCGCCGCCGCATTGCCGCACTGCAGGTGGCCGCCGCCCACCCTGCGGGGGCCACCCTGCGCCGCGCCGCGCGCGGGCATGGCGCGTTCGAGTGGTGGCTGCCGGCGGGTCACGACATCCATGTCTTCGACACCACGCGATGGCAACGTGCCGCCGTGCACACTCTGCCCGGGCCCGTGCGGCATCTGCACGCCGTGGACGACGCGGAGGACGGTGCCGTGTGGGCGCTGGTGGATCAACGTGGTGACGCGGCGCTGTGGGTGCTGGATGGCGCGGCCTCAGGTATGTGGCGGCCGGTCAGCGGTGGGGTGGTGTCGGCCTTGGCTCCGAGCGCCACGCCACGAGGCTTGCCGCTGCTCGTCTTGCGCCGCGGCCCGTCTGCGCTGCTGCAGCTGGACCATCGCGGTGGCGTGCGAGACCAATGGCCGCTGCCGGCGGGCATCGCATGGCAAGGCATCGCCGCCTGGCCACCGAACTGAGTGCGCAGGTCCGAGCGTGGTGGCCTGATCGCGCCGACCCGGGTGCGCCCGCCTGCGGATAGGCCTGGTGGTTGCCCACCAGCATGCACCCGCAGCCTAACGGCGTGCCAGGCTCAACAGCAGTGCCAGGCCCAGCGCTGCGGCCATGTTGTGCAACAGCACCCACGCCGGCGCAGCCGCCGCGCTGCCCGCACTGGCACCCAGCACGAATTGCAGTCCGGCAAGCCAGAGCAAGGCCACACCTTCACCCCGCCCGGCTTGGCTGCGAATCACCCAGCCCACGCCTAGCGCACAAGGCACGGCCAGCAGCGCCAGTGTCAGGTGCGCCACGGGCGCCACGTGGAACTGGCCGCTGCCCGAGAGCGCCCCCAGCGCGGCCTGCACGGCCCACAGCGCGGCGCCCAGCAGTGCCCAGCGCGACAAGGCGGGGCTCGAACCCGGCCCGTCGTGCAGTTGGACCACCAACCGCCAGCTCAGCGCCAGCATCAACAGGCCCCCAAGCAGGTTGCCCAGCAACACGCCCGCCGCGCGCGAGCCGGGCGTGACGATGCCCAGCACCGACAAGCCCAGCGCCAGCACCAGCAAGGCCAGCGCCAGGCGCCCCGCGGCCGGTCGGCGCGGTGTGCGTGCCAAGCTCAGCACCGCAAGGGTCAGCACCAGCAGCAACACCGCCGTGGCGGCCCCGCGGTGCGTGGCACGCACCAGCGCCAGCACACCCGGCGCACCCAGCAGCGTTGGCGCAACCGCCGCCGCGGCGGGACGGTCGGCACCGCGGCAACCGGGCCAGTCGACACAGGCCGGGCGCGGCTGCGCCAGGCGCAGCCAGGCGCTGGCGGTCGTCACCACCAGCATCAGCAGCAGGCAGGCCCAGGCCAGCCGGCGCAGCGTCAGGAGGCGGCGGTCTTCGAGGGGGCGGCGGTCTTCGGTCATCGGCAGGAGGCTTCGCGATTCATCGTAACGGGCGCATCAACGCACCGCCACGTGTTCGCGGGCATGCGGGTCTTCCTGGGTGGGTCACGCCGCGAATCCTTGAACTGGTTCATTTTTCGCTGCGGCGTGCGCGCCACAGAATGCCCCGAGCCTGCCACCCCGGGGCCTCGGGCCATGCAGCACCCGCTGCGCGCCTGCGACCCGACGAAGGAGAAACGACCATGAACACGCACGACACACACGACGACGAAAACGACCCCGTGCCCTGGGTGCAGCAGTTGCTCGACAACCCCTTCCTGCTGCTGTTCATCGGTGTCTTCGTGCCCATGATGGTCTACACCGTCTGGGGCGTCGTCGACATCCTCACCCTGCCGATGGCGAAGTAGGCGAGGACAGCCCCATGAGCGCCATCCTCCCGCCCGCCGAACGCCTTTGGTACAAACACCCGATCGACCGTGTCGAGGGCACGTGGATCGCCATCGCGCTGATCTGGTGCCTGATCATGTTCGCCATGATGGTCGGCTGGCACGTCTGGGGCAAACAGAACCTGTCCACCGAGACCTACCGCACCACGCCCGAGATGTTCATGGCCAAGACCCAGGCCATGGTCGACAAGTACACGGTGCGCATCGAGAAGGACGAGAACGCCACGCCGGTGGTCGCGCCCCCGGCGGGCAGCGACGTCTATTTCATCGCGCGCTTGTGGAGCTTCTACCCCGTGCTCGAACTCGAGAAGGGCAAGACCTACAAGCTGCACCTGACGTCGATGGACTACAACCACGGCTTCTCGCTGCAGCCGGCCAACATCAACATCCAGATCGTGCCCGGCTTCGAGCACGTGGTCACCGTCACACCCAACCAGTCGGGCACCTACTCGGTGGTGTGCAACGAGTTCTGCGGCATCGGCCATCACAAGATGGTCGGTCGCGTCTACGTGAAATGAGGAACGGGCGATGAGCACCACCACCACTTATCGCACCTGCCCGCGTTCGGGCCTGCAGTTCGAACACCAGGCCGAATGGCTGATGAAGGCCAATGCCTTCATCGCCGTGGTCTGGCTGCTGTTCGGCGGCGTGCTCGCCATCGGCGTCGTGCTGACACGCTGGCCGGCCGTGCGCTGGCTGGAAGCCGACACCTTCTACATGGTGCTCACGGCGCACGGCATCGACATGCTGATCTACTGGATCATCTTCTTCGAGATCGCGGTGCTGTACTTCTGTGCCTCGACCTTGCTGCGCTGTCGCATCGCCACGCCCAAGGTCGCGTGGCTGGCCTTCGCGCTGATGCTCATCGGCTCGGTGGTCAACAACATCGCGGTCTTCCGCGGCGCGTCCAGCGTCATGATGACGTCCTACGTGCCGATGATGGCCGAGCCCAACTTCTACCTGGGGCTCATCCTCTTCGCCGTCGGTGCATTGATTGCGGTCTTCGTCTTCTTCGGCACGTTGGTGGTCGCCAAGCGCGAGAAGACCTACGAAGGCTCGGTGCCGCTGGTCACCTTCGGCGCCATCACGGCGGCCATCATCGCGGTCTTCACCATCGCCTCCGGCGCGATCATCCTGATCCCGACCTGGCTGATGTCGATCGGTGTCGTCAAGGAAGTCGACCCGCTCGTCTACCGCACCATCTGGTGGGCCTTCGGGCATTCGTCACAGCAGATCAACGTCGCGGCGCACATCTCGGTGTGGTACCTGGTGGCGGCCATCGCCTTCGGCGCCAAGCCGATGAGCGAACGTGTCAGCCGCACCGCCTTCCTGCTCTACATCCTCTTCCTGCAACTGGCCAGCGCCCACCACCTGCTGGCGGACCCGGGGCTGTCGACCGGCTGGAAGGTCGTCAACACCAGCTACTTCATGTACTTCGCGGTGCTGGCCTCGATGATCCACGGCCTGACCATCCCGGGCGCGATGGAAGTGGCGCAGCGCCAGAAGGGTTTCACCAAGGGCCTGTTCGAATGGCTGCGCAAGGCGCCGTGGAGCAACCCCACCTTCTCGGGCGTGTTCATCTCGATCATCGGCTTCGGTTTCCTGGGCGGCATCTCGGGCGTGATGATGGGCACCGAGCAGCTGAACATGATCATCCACAACACCATCTACGTGCCGGGGCACTTCCACGCCACGGTGGTGGTGGGCACCACGCTGACCTTCATGGCGCTGACCTACTACCTGATCCCGGTGCTGTTCAGGCGCGAAATGATCAACCCGGTGCTGGCGAAGTGGCAGCCCTACCTGTTCGGCTTCTCGATGTACTTCTTCTGCCTGGTGATGATGGGTGCCGGCACGCTGGGCGTGTCGCGCCGCCACTGGGACATGGCCTTCCAGGGCGCCGCGCTGGCCTATGAATGGCCGGGTGCGGCCTACCTGATGATGGCGCTGGTGGGTGTGGCCGGCATCGCAGCCATTGCCGGTGGCGCGATCTACATCTACATCACGGTGGGCTCGCTGCTGTGGGGGCGCAAGCTCGAAGCGGGTGCGACCAGCGGCAAGTTCACGCCCGTCGGCCGCGCCTCGCCCTCGGTCGTCGCGCAGAGCTACGGTTCGATGGGTTTCGCCGCACCGGGCACCTTCACGCTGGCGATGGTTTTCCTGCTGGCCTTCATCCTGTACTACTTCATCAACTGGAAGTACCTCTCGACCTTGTGGGGCCTGAGTTGAGCCGCAGCGGTTCTCTTTCCCGCGCCTGATTCCAGCAGCACAGACCCACCAGGAGACACGCCATGAACCGCAGCGCCCAACCTGCCGTCTTGCCCGGGGCCGTCTCGGCAGGCCGCACCCACACGCCGGCCGTGGCGCGTTGGCGCACCGTGCTGGGCGTCTTCAAACTGCGCATCAGCGTGCTCATCATGGCCACGGCACTGGGCGGCCTGTTCATCGTGCCCGACGGCTCGGTGGCGCCGCTGCAGGCCCTGGTGCTGGCGCTGTCGGTGCTGCTGGCCTCGGCCAGCGCGGGTGCTTTCAACCAGTTCGTCGAAGCCGACAGCGACCGCCTGATGGCGCGCACGCGCACGCGGGCCTTCGCCAGCGGCGCGCTGCCGCGCAGCAAGGGCTGGCTGCTGGCCATCGTGACACTGCTGGTGTTTGCAGTCAGCCTGGCGGCGGTCTTCGTCAACCTCGCGGCCGCCGGTTTCGTCTTGCTGGGCGCACTCACCTACGCCGGCGTCTACACGCTGGGGCTGAAGCGACGCACGCCCTGGAACATCGTCATCGGTGGCCTGGCCGGCAGCTTCGCGGTGCTGGCCGGCGCGGCCGCAGTGAACCCGCAGATCGGCCCGCTGGCCGCCTTGCTGGCGCTGGTGCTTTTCCTGTGGACGCCGCCGCACTTCTGGAGCCTGGCCATCGCCAACGAAGCGCAGTACGCCGTCGCGGGTGTGCCCATGCTGCCGGTGGTGGTGGGCGCGGCACGTGCCGCGCGCATCGTGCATGCCAGCACCCTGGCGCTGGTGGCGGTGTCGCTGCTGCCGGTGTTCTTCGGTGCGGGATGGATCGTCCTCGGCGGGGCGCTCGTCGGCGGCGTGCACTTCCTGCGCAAGACCCATGCGCTGGTGCGCCAGCCCGACCGCCGTACGGCGATGGCGGCGTTTTTTGCGTCGATGGTGCAGCTCAGTGCACTGTTGGCGGCGGTGGTCATCGATGCTGCTTTGCGCTGATGGCCCCCGAACGCGCACCGCGCAATCCTTCGCGGGCCACGGCCACCGCCTGATCGGGCGCAGCTGCGTCATCGCGGCGCTGTCCCTCTCCCTGCCCCTCGCCGGCTGGGCCGTCGACACTGCCGCCAAGCCGCCGGCCACACGGGCCGAAAGTACCGAGGCCGCCCCACGCGCCCCGGGTGCGCTGCCTGCGCTGAACGAAGCCGCCGCGCTGCGTGCCGCGCAAGCCGCCATCGGCCGGCCGCTGCCCGACCTGGTGCTGCTCGACCGCCAGGGCCGTGCCGTGAAGCTGTCCGACTACCGCGGCAAGCCGCTGCTGGTGAGCTTGATCTACACCGGCTGCTTCCAGATCTGCCCGACGCAGACGCGGGCCCTGCTGCAGGCCGTGCAGGGCCTGGAACGCACGCTGGGCGAACACCAGTTCAACATCGTCAGCATTGGCTTCAACCAGCCCTTCGACAGCCCCGAGGCGATGCGCTCGTTCGCCCGCCAGCACCTCATCGAGCACCGCAACTGGGAATTTCTGAGCCCGCCGCGCGAAGCCGTGGCCCAGCTCACGAACACCTTCGGCTTCAGCTACGTTGCCACGCCAGCAGGCTTCGACCACGTGCTGGGTGTGACCGTGGTGGACGCCGCGGGGCGTATCCATGCGCAGGTCTTCGGCGACCGGCTGCGCGCCGACCAGCTGGGTGAACCGCTGCGCCAGCTGCTGCTGGGCACGCCACCCGCAGCGACCTCAACGTTGGCAGCCGTGGTCGAACGGGTGCGCATCCTGTGTACCGTCTACGACCCCGAAACCG
>Ga0073902_10000941_pt1 | contig 16300 bp, 19 predicted proteins | sample KloWWTmeKNB19Kit_FD_66667 | JGI IMG/M metagenome (GOLD analysis project Ga0073902, IMG submission 66667) | Active sludge microbial communities from Klosterneuburg, Austria, studying microevolution and ecology of nitrifiers - Klosterneuburg... | ecosystem: Engineered > WWTP > Aerobic digester >...
AATTTATCCTTTAACTCCAGCACCATTCTTTCGGCAGTCTTTTTACCTATACCTTTTATGCCTTCCAAAGTCCTCAAATCGGACTGAACAATAGCCTTTGCCAAATCGTCAGGCTTCATATATGACAACATAACCCTTGCTGTTGATGCTCCAATTCCAGAAACACTTAGTAAGTGGTGAAACATTTCTTTTTCAGGTAAATCGAAAAAACCATATAAAATGTGGGCATCTTCGCGAATAATAAGGCTGGTAAAAAGAAGTCCTTTGTTTAAATCCTGAATTTTAGAATAAGTATTTAAACTGATCTGTACTTCATATCCAACACCATTCACATCTATCATTATTGTGGCGGGCGATTTTTGTACAAACTCCCCTTTTAAATAAGCAATCATGGGCTGCAATATAAACGCCAATTATCATTCTACAATAAGAATAATAAATATCTACATCTCTTTTAATTTAATATTACAAAATACCTACTTCCTTAACTTTGACATTCTTAGAAAACAAAAACCAGAGCATGACCAACAAAATAACTGCTGCTATTACTGCTGTAGGCGGCTTTGTACCTGAAGATAAACTGACAAATTTCGACCTTGAAAAAATGGTAGAAACCAATGATGAATGGATTCGTACCAGAACCGGAATTGAAGAAAGAAGGATTTTAAAAGGTGATGGTCTTGCCACTTCAGATATGGTGGTACCTGCCGTAAAGCTGCTTTGTGAAAAAAGAGGTATAAAAACGGATGAAATAGATTGTTTGATTGTGGGCACTGTAACACCCGATCATGTTTTTCCTGCAACTGCAAACATAGCCTGCGATAAATTGGGAGCAAAAAATGCCTGGAGCTTTGATGTATCTGCTGCCTGCTCCGGATTTCTGTATCCATTGACTCTTGGCACTGCTTTAATTGAAAGTGGCCGATATAAAAAAGTGGTGGTATGTGGGGCAGATAAAATGAGTGCAATTATTAATTACAATGACAGGGCAACATGTATCATTTTTGGCGATGGGGCTGGGGCTGTACTGCTGGAACCAAATGAAGAAGGAAATGGTGTTCTTGACAGCATACTTCGTAGCGATGGCAGTGGTTCTCACTACTTGCACATGAAAGCTGGTGGATCAAAAAAGCCAGCATCTGTTGAATCAGTTTTGGCCAACGAACATTATGTATATCAGGAAGGGCAAGCTGTTTTTAAAGCAGCAGTAAAGGGAATGGCAGATGTAAGTGCAGAACTTCTCGAAAGAAATAATTTAACTGGGGATGATATTTCCTGGCTAGTGCCTCATCAGGCCAATCTTCGAATTATAGATGCTACAGCTAACAGAATGGGATTGCCAAAAGAAAAAGTGATGATAAATATTCAACGATATGGTAATACTACAGCTGGCACTTTACCACTTTGTCTTTGGGATTGGGAAAAACAATTAAAGAAAGGAGACAATCTGGTACTCTCTGCTTTTGGAGGAGGCTTCACCTGGGGAGCCACATTAATTAAATGGGCTTATAATAGTTAATTGTCTTAGTGAAAATACTTTTACTTCAAAAGAATCATTGATGTCGATCATCTATTTCAAGATTTAAACTTTTAATATCAGGTTCCATAATAGATTTGCTTACCACCACAAAAAAAAATCTATGCCGAACCGCCGTCGAACCCAAAGATTTTGGAAAAGAGTTTTTTACATATTTTTTCTCAATGTTGTCATCGCCACTCTTGTTTATTTTTCTTTAGATTATTCTGTTGCTATAAAACAGTTAGAAGAAGATACAGGTGAGCTTTTTTTGAGCTTAACCGGATTATCTTTTGGTGCTGCTTTAATTTTTGCATACTGGCTTAGAAAAGAGTCGCAGTTAAGACAATGGTGATTTGTTTTTTCTTGTCCAATAAGTAAAATCTGTTTGTGGCAGTTTTTCAACTCCTACTTGCCGCAACATATTTATTAATTGCCCCCGATGATAGGTGCCGTGATTTACAACATGCAAAACAATTTGCCAGACGGGCTGTTTAAAATTTTCTTTTTTGTTGTTGTAATATTGTGTTACATGTTCCAATGACATTGTACTCGCATTTTCTACCCAGTTTTTCCATAATAAATTTAGCTCTAATAGTCCCGATCCGGCTTCTAGCATTGTACCATTAAAATTTTGTGATGGGATCTGTATTCTTTCCTGCAATTTAATTCGCTGCCACCAAATCGATTCAGCATCCCAAATATGTAATACGGTTTTATATATGGAGTTAAAACTACTGGCAATTTCTATCTGTTGCTTTTCCGAAGGTAAATTATAAATGACTGCCAATATTTGTTGATTGGCCCATAACTGATAGGCGATTAGTTGCTTAAGTAATTCTTTCATTATAATAATTACCAAACGAACATAACAAGAATTATTAAACAGACAAATGAAAATTTCGCACATCAGGGCCGGTTGGAATTATAAATGATATATATTAAAAAATTGTAATTTCATTTTTTAGTATCTTCTAATCAGCAAAGCCCAAAAAACCAATTTATTCATGTGCAATTTTTATGGTTATCAGGTAAGTTTGGCCTCTTACATTCAGTTGCAGAAAATAGAAAAGAAGCTGGGAACCTTCCTGGCTTTAGAAGAACTCAAGTTTTTATTTAATGGCTTTGAATACGGACATACACCAGTACTTCGCAAAACAACAGCAACCGATTTTAATTTTGAATTAATGCACTGGGAATTTATTCCTGCATGGATTAGATCAATGGGAGAAGTATATAAATCAAGAAAGCAAGGAATCCCCTGGCTTAATGCCAGCAGCGAGAAATTGCTGGACAGCAAAATGTTTAGAGAAGCCGCATTGAAAAGAAGATGTCTTGTGCCTGCATCACATTTTTTTGAGTGGAGAAATTACAAACCACAGGGAGCAAAAAAAGAAATAAAATATCCTTATTGTATTTCCGCCAGTGAAGCTGACTATTTTTATATGGCAGGTATTTGGAACCCATTTACTGATAAAGAAACAGGTGAAACTTTTAATTGTTTTGCAATTGTTACAACAGGAGCCAATCAACTCATGACAGAAATACATAATAACAAAAAAAGAATGCCACTTATTTTGCCAGATGAGCTGGCCTGGCGATGGTTAATGGAAGATTTAAACGAAAACGAAATCAGAGAACTAACTAACTTCAAAATTGCAGCAACTACTTTAAAAGCATATACCATTTCCAAAGACTTTAAAACTTCAACACAACCTTTGGCAACATATCAATATGATGATTTGCCGCCTATAAATCAGTTTTAATAATATTGGAATAAGCATTTTACTTTTCACAAAAATTATTCAACTAAATTTGAATGAAACCAACACAAAAATCAACTGATTTATGGAAAAAGAATTTAATGTCTCTGGATGGAGTTCGCTTGCAATTCATGCAGGACACGAGGAAAATGATGTACAGGCACACTTAACACCCATTTATGCAAGCAGCACATTTGTTTATGACAGTGCGGAGCAAGGTATGCGTCGCTTTAGTGGTGAAGAAAAAGGATACATCTACAGCCGATGGGGAAATCCTACTTTTAGTGAAGCAGAACGAAAAATAGAAGCACTTGAAACTTTTGGTTTGAATCTGGAGGTAAAAGGAATTCTTCATGCCTCAGGTATGGCAGCTATTTCAACTGTATTACTCTCTTGTTTGAAAAGCGGCGACAAGGTGCTGTCTCACTTTTCTCTCTATGGCGGTACAGAAGAATTGACACAACAACTACTGCCTGGTTTTGGCATTGAAAGAATTATTATGGATTTGCGTGACTTAAACAAAGCAGAAGAAGTAATGAAAAGTGATGCAGCGATTAAACTGCTTTATATAGAAACCCCTGCCAATCCAACGATACAGTGTGTCGACATTGAGGAACTTAGCAACCTGGCAAAAAAGTATCATATCAAAGTGGTAGTTGATAACACATTTGCCACGCCATATTTACAGCAACCATTTAAGTATGATGTTGATTTTGTAATTCATTCAACCACAAAATTTTTAAACGGACATGGTACTACTATTGGAGGTATTTTACTGGGCAAAGACATTGAGCTGATGAATACTCAGGTAAAAAAAACGCATAAAATGCTGGGAGGCAATACAAGCCCCTTTGATGCATTTTTATTGACTCAGGGAATAAAAACTTTGGAGATAAGGATGAAACGTCACTGTTATAACGCAATAGAAATAGCGAATTATCTGTATGCACACAATGCAGTTGGAAAAGTTAATTATTTAGGTCTTACCACACATCCCGATTTTGAGACAGCTCAAAAGCAAATGAGACATGCAGGCCCAATGTTAAGTTTTGAATTAAAGAATGGACTACAAGACGGCATCAATTTTATGAACAGGTTAAAAATGTGTGTAAGAACCGTATCGTTGGGTACTGTTGATACACTCTTATCTCACCCTGCTTCTATGACTCACTATGGTGTAGGAAAAGAAGAAAGAATAAAATATGGTATTACAGATGGATTAATACGTATGAATGTGGGAATTGAAAATCTGGAAGATATTATCAAAGACTTAGAGCAGGCATTGAAAGTCTGATAAGTTGTATAAAAAAATTTCGGTATGAATATCAGAAGAGCGGTTAAAAAAGATTGTACTCGTCTATTGGAACTTGTTAAAGAATTGGCTGTTTATGAAAAAGCACCAGATGAAGTAACCGTTAGTCTTGCGCATTTTGAAGAAAGCGGGTTTGGAAATAATCCTGTTTGGTGGGCATTTGTTGTCGAAACAGAAGATGGTATTCAAGGTTTTGCTCTTTACTACATTCGATATTCAACTTGGAAAGGGCAAGCGATGTACCTAGAAGATATCATTGTTACTGAAGCTGCAAGAGGCAAAGGAATTGGCAAAATTTTATTTGATCGATTAATAGTAGAGGCAAAAGAAAAAGGATTCAACAGAATAATTTGGCAGGTATTGGAATGGAACGAACCCGCAATAAATTTCTACAAAAAATACAATGCTGAGTTTGATAGTGAATGGTTGAATGGGAGTATTTATGTTTGAACTCAAAATTTGAATTCAAATCAACTTACTCCAGCTACTTCAACTGATTTATCAATCTTTAACACCAATCCCTGCAATACTTTCCCCGGGCCGCATTCTGTAAATTTTGTAGCTCCATCTTTTATCATAGACTGTATGCATTGTGTCCACCTTACAGCACCGGTGAGTTGAGCTATGAGATTATTTTTTATTTCTTCTTTATCCATTACTGCTTTTGCCACCACATTTTGATATACTGCACAAGTAGGGCTATGAAATTTAGTAGCTTCTATAGCCGCTGCCAGTTCTTCTTTGGCCGGCAACATGAGTGGCGAATGAAATGCACCTCCCACAGGTAGTACCAAAGCTCTTTTTGCACCTGCTGCTTTCATTTTTTCGCAGGCAATTTCTATTCCTTTAATACTCCCACTTATTACAAGCTGACCCGGGCAATTATAATTTGCTGCTACTACAACTTCTCCTGTCTCATCCTGCACTTCCTTACAAATAGTTTCTACTTTTTCATCTGCAAGATTTAATACAGCAGCCATTGTAGAAGGATTTATTTCACAGGCTTTTTGCATTGCATTGGCTCTTATAGATACCAATTGCATTGCATCTTCAAAACTTAAAGTGCCATTGGCCACCAGTGCAGAAAATTCACCCAACGAATGTCCGGCTACCATATCAGGCTTTACACTTTCAATACTTTTATATGCAATTATGGAATGAAGAAATACTGCGGGCTGTGTTACATTAGTTTGTTTCAAATCTTGATCTGAACCGGAAAACATGATATCCGAAATACGGAAGCCAAGAAGTTCATTAGCCTGTTCAAATAATTTTTTTGCAAAAGCATTGTTCTCATAATGCTCCTTACCCATACCACTAAACTGCGAACCCTGACCCGGAAATACAAATGCGTTTTTCATTTTGCTGATTGTTTACCCCCACCCCCAAAAAAATAAGGTTGATTGAAGACGCTCAACCGAACCTTACTGTTGCACAAATATAGAAGTTTAGATTAAATCGTTACTTATGAGTTTTAAAAACTCGCTTCGGGTTGAGTTCTTTTGAAACTCCCCGTCAAATGCTGAAGTAGTAGTTACTGAATTCTGCTTTTGAACTCCCCTCATCATCATACACAAATGTTTAGCTTCAATAACTACTGCAACACCCAATGGGTTTAGTGTTTCTTTGATGGCATCTTTTATCTGTACAGTCAGCCTTTCCTGCACTTGCAAACGACGGGAAAATACATCTACTACTCTTGCTATTTTGCTCAGTCCGGTTATCCATCCATTGGGAATATAGGCCACATGAGCTTTGCCAATAAAGGGCAGCATGTGATGCTCGCACATACTGTAAATTTCAATATCTTTTACAACAATCATTTCACTAACTGGCTCATGAAATTTTGCTGAATTAATAATCGTATGTGCATCCTGAAAATATCCCTGTGTAAGGTATTGCATGGCCTTTGCCAATCTTTCGGGTGTTTTCAATAGCCCTTCCCTTTCAGGGTCTTCGCCCAACAGACTTAATACGTTTTTATAATTGTCCTTTAATCCGCTTAATGTTTCTTCGCAGTATTCTTCAATTCTTTGATACTTCATATAAAAAGATTTAATATTTAGCTTGCAGGATACTCTACAAAATTTCTCGGCGTTTCATACAGTCTTATCTGCAAATCCAGTTTTGAATCAATCTTGGGTCGCAACAAATTAAAAATTACAATGGCAATATTTTCTGCAGTAGGATTCAGGTTTTTAAATTCTATTGTATCCAGATTTAGATTACGATGATCAAATCTTGCATGAATTTCATTTTTTACCAAATCACTTAATATTTTCATATCCATTACATACCCAGTATTTTCATCAGGTACGCCGGTTACTTTTACATCAAGTTCATAATTATGTCCATGATAATTAGGTAAAGCACATTTTCCAAAAACTTTCTCATTGGCTACATCATCCCATTGAGAATTGAATAAGCGATGTGCTGCATTAAAATGCTCCTTTCTGAAAACAGAAACCCTGTTACTCATTTCCAAATTTAATTATTCAAATAATAAATTGTTAAGTTCCGGTGTTAATCACCAAAATACTCAACAAAAATTTTTGTTGTTTCCACCAATTTCAGGCTATGCAGCGAAACCTCTGCAGGTATATGTGGTTTCAATACATTCCAGATACCCACTACAAGATTTTCGACCGAGCACATTTTGCCTTTCATAAAATCCACATCTAAATTCAAATTCCGATGATCCAGTTTTTCAATTACCTTATCCTGAATTAATGCACCCAGCTTTTTGGCATCATAAATAAACCCGGTTTCGAGATCTGGAAGCCCTTTAATAGTTACATACAATTCAAAATTATGGCCATGCCAGTTTTCATTGGCACAGCGGCCAAATACCTCATCATTTTTTTCTTTACTCCATTGGGGATTGTAAAGTTTGTGTGCAGCATTAAAATGCTCAATTCTTGTCAAGTAAACCATGCTTTACTTTTTGTTCCTTCTCAGCAGTTTGGGCGAAAAGGAATATGTTGCTGCCAAATGGCAGTCTGCAAAGGTAGCCGGAAAATTTATTTCATATCGTTTATACTTTATAGTTTCGCATAACCTGTAAAACAAATTTCGAACTTAGAAAATGAATTGTTTAATAATAGCAGCCACATCTCTCGAAATCAACCCTTTTCTTTCCTATTTAGGAAAAGAAAATATTTTTGCACATGAAATTGATGTACTTATTACTGGAATTGGATTGACCGCCACCACTTATTCTTTACTCAACCAGGTGAAAGTAAAGAAACCTGATTTGATTATTCAGGCAGGTGTAGGTGGATGCTTTGATCTTAATATGAAATTGGGTACTGTAGTTGCCGTAAAAAAGGAAGCTATCGCCGACCAAAGTGTAGTGGAATTAAAAACTCTCAAAACGCTTTTTGACCTTAATTTATTACCGCAAAATAAATTCCCTTTTACCAAAGGATGGCTGGTAAATACAAATGAAGTTTTTAAAAAAATTAAGTTGAAAAAAGCAACAGGAATATCAGTAAATGAAATAACAACTGATAAAAAGAAAGTGAACCTTTACAGAAAAAGTTTCAATCCTGTTGTAGAATCTATGGAAGGTGCGGCATTGCATTACGTAAGTTTGATGGAAAAAATTCCATTTATACAAATAAGAAGCATTTCAAATTATATTGCAGAAAGGAATAAATGTAATTGGAATATGAAAGAGGCAGTTGAAAATCTGAATAAAGAATTAATTTCAATTTTACTACAACTAAAACCACAGTCTAAAAATTGAAATTCACCCTAGGCTTTTCCCCCTGTCCCAATGACACTTTCATTTTTGATGCACTGGTGCATAAAAAAATTGATACAGGTGCTTTTGATTTCGAGATAGTGCTGGAGGATGTAGAAACACTTAATGAATGGGCATTGGAAGGGAAACTGGATATTACTAAACTCAGCTTTCCAGCTTTTTTTCAATCATTAAATCAATATGTATTGCTAAACAGTGGCAGTGCACTTGGAAAAGGCGTGGGTCCGCTTTTGGTAACTAACAAAACCGGTAAAATATCTGAGGAAGAAATTACAAACGGAACAGTCACATTACCAGGTTTAAACACAACAGCGAACCTGCTTTTCAGTTTTGCTTTTCCAGAATCAAAAAACAAATCTTACAGAAGATTTGATTTAATAGAAGATATAGTTAGTGCCGGCAATAAGCATCACACAACTGAGTTTGGCGTAATCATTCATGAGAACAGGTTTACCTATGCGCAAAAAGGATTGAACAAAGTGGTTGATCTTGGTGAAATATGGGAGAAGAAAATAAATGCACCCATTCCTTTGGGTGGTATTGCTATTAAAAGAAATATTGAGAAAAATACCGCAATACAAGTGGATGAACTTATCAAAAGCAGTTTGAAATATGCTTTCAATCATTACCCTGAAGTGGGCGATTTTGTAAAAGCACACTCACAGGCTATGAGTGAGGATGTGATGAGAAAACATATTGATCTATATGTAAACAATTATTCCCTACAACTGGGAAATGAAGGCAGAGAAGCTATTCAAAAACTGATAGAAGTTTACAGAAGGCTCCATGAAATCCAGATAACTACAGCAGATGATTTATTTGTGATTGAAGCAGAATAATTTTTACCGATAATAACGGCAATACCTTCAAAGCCTGGTCATGAATCAATACAATTAACCAATAACGGTTGAGAAAAATAAATGGAAAATTATTCAGCGGATCCTGTAGCGCTTTCTGCTAAAATAGTAACCTTGTTATTAAGTACTTCTACAAATCCTCCGGTGATTGAAAAACTGGTGGTATGCGTTTTGTCTTTCAGCACTTTTACAGTTCCTGCTTTCAAAGCACTTACCAATGGAGCATGCTTGTCCAACACTTCAAACGAGCCGCTGATGCCAGGCATTTGTACGCCAAATACTTCGCCGCTGTAAAATTTTTTTTCGGGTGTTAATATTTCTAAATTCAAAATATTAAATTTTTAGAATGCTGATTTTTAAAATAATTAATTTCCTTAAATCCTGCTATTCATCGTGGCTTCTAATTATTAATTAGTTGCGGCCATTAATTTCTTACCCTTTTCTATTGCATCATCAATAGAACCCACAAGGTTGAACGCTGCTTCCGGATATTCGTCCACTTCTCCATCCATAATCATATTAAAGCCTCGAATGGTTTCTTCAATTGGTACCAGCACGCCTTTCAAACCTGTAAATGCTTCAGCAACATGGAAAGGTTGAGAAAGGAAACGTTGCACCTTTCTTGCACGGAATACTGTTTGTTTATCTTCTTCACTCAATTCATCCATTCCCAGGATGGCAATAATATCCTGTAATTCTTTATAACGCTGCAACATCAGTTTCACACGATTGGCACAATTATAATGGGCATCACCAACAATTAATGGCGAAAGAATTCTTGAAGTAGAGTCCAAAGGATCCACGGCAGGATAAATACCAAGGTCAGCAATTTTTCTTGATAATACAGTTGTAGCATCTAAGTGTGCAAAGGTTGTTGCAGGCGCAGGGTCAGTAAGGTCATCTGCCGGTACATAAACAGCCTGTACGGAAGTAATAGAGCCATTTTTGGTAGAAGTGATACGCTCCTGCATGATTCCCATTTCGGTAGCCAATGTAGGCTGGTAACCTACGGCTGAAGGCATACGACCCAAAAGAGCAGATACTTCAGAACCTGCCTGAGTGAAACGGAAGATATTGTCAACAAAGAAAAGAATATCACGTCCCTTGCCTTGTCCATCCCCATCACGATAATATTCTGCGATGGTAAGACCAGATAATGCCACCCTTGCACGGGCTCCGGGGGGTTCATTCATCTGACCGAATACAAAGGTTGCTTTTGAATCAGCAAGTTCTTTCATATCCACTTTGCTCAAATCCCATCCGCCTTCTTCCATACTGTGTTTGAAAGCATCACCATATTTCATAATGCCTGCTTCAATCATTTCACGCATCAGGTCATTTCCTTCACGGGTTCTTTCACCTACGCCGGCAAATACTGATAAACCGGAATAAGCTTTTGCGATATTATTAATCAATTCTTGAATCAATACAGTTTTACCCACACCGGCACCGCCAAACAAACCGATTTTACCACCTTTTGCATAAGGCTCAATCAGGTCGATAACCTTAATACCAGTAAAAAGCACTTCGGCAGCTGTACTCAGGTTTTCAAAAGTGGGAGGCTGATTATGAATAGGACGACCATTTTCTTTACTTACGGCTGGCAATCCATCAATAGGGTCGCCGGTTACATTAAAAAGACGGCCTTTGATACCTTCTCCAATTGGCATGGCAATAGGTTTGCCAGTATCAACTACAGCAGTACCTCTTACAATACCTTCGGTACCATCCATGGCAATGGTGCGTACGCTGTCTTCACCAAGGTGTTGCTGAACCTCAAGTACCAGAATATCGCCATTTTCTCTTTTGAGTTCTAATGAGTTATAGATTTCAGGTAGTTTACCATTAAACTGTACGTCTATTACCGCACCGATGACCTGTTTTACTTTCCCAGTATTTGCCATAAAGTGTTTTTAGAAGGGGTTACTTTTCAGGCCGCAAAGGTAAGGGGGTGGGGCTATTTGGCCAATTAGTTTGAAGAAATTCTGTTGACGTTTTTACCCCCCGTTTGTTCAGATGCTTTTGAATACATTTAATTCAAATTGAATGACAAACCTTCGATAAATTCAATTTAAAGAAATATAAAGCAAATTAATCCGCTTCGGTGGTAACATGAAGAATTTCAAAAACGCTGAAGCTTATATTGTTTTATATTTTCAAATAATATATTGCAATTTGAACTTCCGATTTTAATTATTCAATTTAATGTATTTTCGGCCAAAATTCTAAAGGCAATGGCAGAAGTGATATTAATGCCCCGACTGAGCGACACTATGGAAGCAGGAGTGATAGCTGCCTGGCACAAAAAAGTAGGAGATAATGTAAAAAAAGGTGAACTGCTCGCCGAAATTGAAACTGATAAAGCAACTATGGAGCTGGAAAGTTATAAAGATGGTGTACTCTTACACCTTGGTGGTGACAAAGGAAGTAAAATACAAGTTGATCAATTACTTGCAATTGTAGGAAAAGCAGGAGAAGATATTTCTTCTCTTTTAAGAAATGGTGGACAACCTTCAGGTCAAAATAGTTCAACACCAGCTGCAACTGAAACAAAACCAGCTTCGCAACTATCAAACTCATCTGTTTCAACTTTAGATGTTGCTTCAATGGAAGAAGTGGTTCTTATGCCACGCCTTAGTGATACAATGGAAGTGGGGGTAATTGCATCCTGGCATAAAAATATTGGCGATACAGTAAAGAAGGGCGAGGTGCTGGCAGAAATTGAAACCGATAAAGCCACAATGGAATTAGAGAGTTATAAGAATGGCACCTTGCTTTATATTGGCGCACAAAACGGTGAAAAGATCCCTGTAAATGCACTGCTTTGTATTATAGGTGAGAAAGGGAAAGTTGATGTTGATGCTGTGGTTGCTACAGTAAAAAATGGGAACACTGCCAGTACATCAACTTATAAGGCTGAAACTGAAACATTAAAAGATACTGTTGCTGACACAACTACTGCAGCGACTGTTACTTTATCAGAAAATGGAAGAATGAAGGCTTCTCCCCTTGCAAAAATGCTTGCAAAAGAAAAAGGAGTTGATCTAAAAATGGTAAATGGTTCTGGAGATGGTGGCAGAATTATTAAATCTGATATTGATAATTTTAACCCAGGTGCTGCGCAAAAAACAACATCAACTCCATCAATTTCAGCTAAGAAAGAAGTTGTTGACATTTTACCCTTTACAGCAAAAGGTGAGGAAGGCTATACTGATATTCCCAACTCACAAATGCGTGGGGTAATTGCAAAAAGATTGGGAGAAAGTAAATTCAGTGCGCCACATTTCTATCTTACGATGGAGATTAACATGGACAATGCCATGAATGTGAGAGCACAGTTGAATGAACTAAGTCCAGTAAAAATAAGTTTCAATGACATGGTTGTAAAAGCGGTATCGCTTGCGCTGCGTCAACATCCAGCTGTTAATGCCTCATGGATGGGCGATAAAATTCGTCGCTGGAATCATATTCATATAGGTATCGCAGTAGCAATTGAAGACGGGTTGATTGTTCCGGTTGTTAAATTTGCCGATCAAAAATCGCTTCCTCAAATAGCCGCAGAAAGCAAAGAACTGGTAGGTAAAGCAAAAAATAAGAAACTGCAACCACATGAGTTTTCGGGCAACACCTTTACCATATCCAATCTAGGCATGATGGATATTGATGAATTTACCGCCATCATCAATCCTCCGGACAGCTGCATTATGGCAGTAGGCCGTATCAAAGAAGTGGTTGTAAAGAAAAACGATGGTTTTGCTGTCAGCAATTTTATGAAAGTAACCTTGAGCTGCGATCATCGTAGTGTAGATGGAGCAACAGGTGCGTCATTCTTACAAACATTTAAGAAATATTTAGAAAATCCGGTAGCAATAATTCTTTAAAAAGACAACATTCCAAAAAGCTGGTAAGCCATAACTAGAATGGCTTATTTAATTCTTTAACTATAAGGATATTTTTAAAATAAGTTGTGCCGTTTTCCGTTTGATATGCAAGGTCTAATTTCATCAAATGCGAAGATGCTCCTTAATTTTTTCCATTTCACTATTTCTTTTTGCCAGTCCTTTACCTGGCAAAAAAGAACAACTGTTGCAAATCTGTAGTAAATATTTCCCAGAATATTATGCTGTTATTAAAGAATATGATCAGCAACATATCAATGAAATAATAGAAGGCACAAGTGTAAATAAATCTTTAGGCGATATTGCTACTGTTGTACATGAAGCCTGGCATACCTACGAAAGCGAACATTATAATTACGATGACCCTGAAATGGTTTTCAGAATTAACGATACTTTCCATTTAAGGATGAACACATTCAAAACTTTCCCTTCAAATTATGTAAACAGTATTGTACCCGCAACCGTTAAGAAAAAGGTTTTTCGTTATAACACTTATGTAGGCAGCCATGATAAATATCTGGTAACACAACAGTATGGCATTTTAGGATTACTGGAAGAAGCCATTGCATACTATCATTCTTTTAATACAGACATTGCACTTTTTAAATATCTGGCAGAAAAAGAAGGTTGGCAACACTCGCAGCCCTGGATGAATTGGCTGGGTCAAATTGCCAGTTACCGTTATTCCTTTCTTGAGTTTAAACTTTTCATCTCTTGGTATTTGCAATATGCCAAAAGCTATCAACCTGAAGTTTATAAAGAAATTATAAGGAACAAAGGATTAAAAAACGCCTTTCAGTTTTTAGAAAAGGAAAATAACCGCTTGATAGACCTTTATGATCAACACCGAAAAGAAATATTGAGTCAATTTAAAGGCAGGCTAAAAATTGAAGAAGACTACATCTATGATCAACAGACATTAAAAGGAGCTGGCTTATATGACGAAGACTTTCAATATCTGCAAACACTACTTGCAGCACCAGAACATAAAATTTTGCAGCAATTATCAAAATAAACTTTCAAAAACTTTTGAAAATATTGTAAACTCCCTCCTATTTTTGCTTTATGAAACTTTCTGAAGCAAAACATCGTTTCATCAGTAGTTGGGGTGCATTTGGTACACATTGGGGTATCAACCGTACAATGGCTCAAATTCATGCACTATTATTGGTAAGTCCCGATCCGCTCACTCAGGATGATATCATGAACGAATTAAACATCAGCCGCGGCAATACCAATATGAATATCCGTGAGTTAATCAACTGGGGATTATTAGAAAGAGTGCTGGTAACCGGTGAACGAAAAGAATTTTTTGCTGCAGAAAAAGACATCTGGAAAGTAGTAAGACAAATTGTAAAAGAAAGAAAGAAACGTGAACTTGAACCTATGTTACAATTGTTAGACAAACTTGAAAATGTAGAAGGAGATAAAAAGGATAAGGAGGTAAAAACTTTTATAGATACTATCAGCGGTATAAAAAAACTGGGCAAACAAGCCGATAAAGCTCTTGATGCAATGATCAAAGCAGAAGAAAACTGGTTTATCGGTAATTTACTAAAATTGATAAAGTAATTTCCATTTTTCAAATTCATAATTAATTGTTGAGATTTCAATAACCTTAGAATATGCATCATAAAAAAACACTGGTATTAGGTGCATCTGAAAATCCTTCACGGTATAGTTTCAAGGCAATTGAAAAATTGGTACGTTATGGACATCCGGTAGTTGCCATTGGGAAAAAAGCGGGACTCATTGGGAAAACACTTATTGAAACTGAAAAAAAGTATTTCGAAAACATTGATACTGTAACATTGTACCTCAACCCACAACATCAGAAAAATTACTACGAATACATACTATCAATACATCCAAAACGTATCATATTTAATCCGGGAGCTGAGAATGAGGAACTGGTAAATTTAGCTACAGCAAATGGTATAAAAACGATAGAAGCTTGCACATTAGTTATGCTCGGCACCAGCCAATATTGACCTTCTTTCTTAGAAAATCTACTATACAAGTTTTGCACACCTACGATTAAGGCAGAGTACTACTCCTTAATCTTCCCAATTATTGACCTTCTTTATTGTAAGCCAGAATTTTAATTACAAATATTGTGGTGTCCAAACCATGAGAACGGCAATCGAAAAAATCCCGATTGCTAAAAACATCCAAATATTCTAAAACGTATATTATGAAAAACCTGCGTACTGGTCTCTACTTTGCTATTGTTGCAATTTTTTATTTTACCTCCAGCGTAAATGCTCAAAATGCACTTTACCGTGAGCCGGATTACAACAAACCAAAATTTTTTGATGCTTATCCTGTTGAAATAAATATAAGCACAGACATGCTTGATGAACTGCTTTCAAGCAGACCCAATCAAACTATTTCAAGAGCTTTATCAGCCGATAATAATACACTCCCTTTTCAAGGCAAAGTGATGAGTGAAGTAAACAGAGAAGATGGAAACTTTCGCCGCATTATGATAAAATCAACAAATTATCCTGACGCAACACTTACCATTTGGAAATATCTTGATGATCAAGGAATATTACGTTATCAAGCCCGAATCATAAGCTTTACACATGGTGATGCATATGTATTAGAAAAAAGAGCAACGGGATATGCACTTATCAAAAAAGGTTTTTACGATATTATAAATGAATAAAGTTAAATGACCCGTTTTTCATCCGTATCCTCCAATCCCTATTGAAAAATTTTAAAATCCGACTTGTTATGAAGAATTATTTACGAATTATGCTGTTACTCATTGCAGTGTACAGCTCCAAAATTGCTACAGCTCAGTCACCTATTTTGAGCAGTTTTCCACAATCATCATCTGTATTGTTCCTGGACTTTGACGGCCATACTTTTGATAATACTATCTGGAATTTTGGAGGTCCAATTGAATGCGCCGGTTCTGGGCTTAGTTCAGCTCAGATAACAGAGATCTTTAACAGAGTGGCCGAAGACTATCGCCCATTTGCTTTAAATATAACTACTGATTCTACTAAATACTGGGCCGCCCCATTTAATAAGAGAATGAGAGTGATCATTACAGTTTCTTACAACTGGTATGGATCAGGAGCAGGTGGCGTATCTACAGTTGGTACTTTTGGAGATGTAGATAATACACCTTGCTTTGTCTTTTCTTCTTTGCTTGGGTATAATGTTAAACAAATTT
>Ga0073902_10000944_pt1 | contig 16277 bp, 14 predicted proteins | sample KloWWTmeKNB19Kit_FD_66667 | JGI IMG/M metagenome (GOLD analysis project Ga0073902, IMG submission 66667) | Active sludge microbial communities from Klosterneuburg, Austria, studying microevolution and ecology of nitrifiers - Klosterneuburg... | ecosystem: Engineered > WWTP > Aerobic digester >...
TCACCAAGTGGCATTTCGCTGCCGCCGTCACCTTCTATGCCGCCACCTTCGCCTGTATGGCTGCCACCTTCTGTTCGTCTGTCGAGCATAATGAGATTATCACCCACCACTTCTGTAGAGATTTTCCGGTTGCCATCCTTATCATCCCAGTGGCGGGTGCGAAGGCGGCCTTCTATATATACCAGGCTGCTTTTGTGCAGGTATTTTTGGGCCAGTTCGGCCAGCCCTCTCCAGAGAACAACTGTATGCCATTCTGTTTGCGACACTAATTTACCGGTGCGGTCTTTAAATGTTTCGGTAGTGGCAAGGGGAAATTTAGCAACGGCAATATTTCCTTCCAGGTGCTGTACATCGGGGTCTTTGCCCAGGTTGCCGATCAGCACTACTTTGTTTACGCCTCTCATATATTTATTCTTTACGGTTGATAAATCATCTAAGGGCTTTGGCGGTTCTTTAAAGTTAGATTTTTTTTATGGGAAATGGTGGTGACGGGGAAATAGGTTTAGTGATTTAACTTTATCGTCAAACCACCCAGCAACATGAATGATCTCTGGACCAACAGATGGAACGATCGGTATAGTGCAAACGAGTTTGCGTATGGCGAGCAGCCCAACAACTATTTAAAAGAGCAATTAGAAAAGCTGCCGGTGGGTACAATACTTTTTCCGGCAGAAGGCGAAGGCCGCAATGCTGTTTTTGCAGCCACATTGGGCTGGGCCGTTTCTGCTTTTGACATCAGCACCGAAGGAAAGAAGAAAGCCTTGCAACTGGCAGCTAAGAATAACATAACTATTGACTACGAAGTGGGCTCTCTGGAAGAATTACAATATACCCATGAGCAATTTGATGCTATTGCTTTAATCTATGCCCATTTTCCGGCAGCTATTAAATCTTCTTTACATAAGGCACTCGATAAGTATTTGCGAAAAGGCGGCATCATTATTTTTGAAGCGTTCAGCAAAAACCATCTTGCTTACCAGGCAAAAAACGAAAATATTGGCGGTCCCAAAGACATTGAAAGTCTGTTTTCAACCGACGAGATACGATCAGACTTTGCGAATTATGAAATAATAGAACTAGTAGAGAAGGAAATTGAACTGAACGAGGGATTATATCATAATGGTAAAGGTTCTGTAATACGATTTGTTGGGCGGAAAAAATAAAGGGCTGATCATTAAAACAACACCTGGCTCTGCACTCCTTCCTTCAAATACTGGTTGATAAATTGCGGGAAAGCATATTTCCCCATTTTATTTTTGGTAAGCCATATCCAATTTTTTTCTTGCAACGATTTTTTCTTTAATTGTATTCGTATGAACTGTCCGGCTATCAACTGGTGAGAGAGTTGTTGTTTGTACAACGGAGAAACAGCCACCAGTTCGTAACCATTCTTTGTTATCCAGTTTTTCTTTTCAGCGGTTTGAAGTATTTTTTTTACTGTTAGTTCGTTGGCGGCTTCCACCATTGGAAATTCGTAGAGATCCTGCCAGATATCTTTGGCGGTACGTTGCAGTATGGCCGTTTCATTTTTGTATTCCAAAATAAGATAATAGAACCAACGCTTCTTTATCGTAATCTTTTTTTCTTTAACAGGCAGGGCGGCTACTTGATTGGTTAAATACGCCAAACAGCTCTTATTAAAAATACACTGGGGGCAGAGCGGTGCGGTGGGTTTGCAGATGACGGCACCAAAATCCATGATGGCCTGGTTATAAAGGCCGGGTTGTTTTTTATCGAGCAGTTCTTCTGCCAGAGCAGTAAATATTTTTTTGCCTTCTGTAGTATCAGTTGGTGTAGCAATACCAAATATTCTTGCCAGCACCCTGAATACATTTCCATCTACCACTGCATACGGCAGATTGAATGCAAAAGAAGCAATGGCGGCAGCAGTGTAGGGGCCCACTCCTTTCAGTGCTTTGATATCATCATAAGTGCCGGGAAATTTTCCTTTTAGTTCTTTCGAAATATATTTTGCAGAAGCGATGAGGTTGCGGCAACGGGTGTAATAACCGAGGCCTTCCCACAACTTGAAAATCGTTGCGTCTGGTGCTTTGGCCAGTTTATGTATATCCGGGAATGTTTTGATGAAGTTGTTATAATAATTAAGTCCCTGCTCCACCCTTGTCTGCTGTAAAATAATTTCGCTCAGCCATATTTTATACGGGTCTTTCTCCCCCTTCCAGGGCATTTGCCGGGTATTCTTTTCGTTGTTCCACTTTAATAATAAGGGGGCAAATTTATTTTTGGCTGGCTGGGGAGAGGTCTTCTTCATCAAAAAAGAGAGGTGATTTGGGTTTATGGCAGTAAATATCCGGTTTTTTGCAGGTATTGGTGGCGGCGGGGGTGAAAAAATTATGTCTATTTAGTTGACTATCATATAATTTTGTTCTAAATTGGTGTTCGTAAAATCACTTAAACCCTGCAACCATGAGAAAAGCCGACCTGGTCAATCAGATTTCTGAAAAAACAGGCATACCCAAGGTAGATGTGCTTGTTACTCTTGAAACTATGTTTAAAGAGGTAAAAGACACCCTAGCCGCTGGCGAAAACATCTATATCCGTGGCTTTGGCAGTTTCATCACTAAAAAAAGAGCTGCTAAAATTGGCCGTAACATCAAGAAGAACATAGCCGTACACATCCCCGAACATTATATTCCTGCTTTCAAACCCGCCAAAGAGTTTGTAGCGGAAGTAAAAAAATTAAAAGAGGTAAAACCTGACGCAGGTCCCGGCGAAGACGCTTAATATAATATCATCACTCCCATTCATCAATCTTCAGTTTGCTGAGGCCACTGGCTTCATATTTTGATGCTTCATTCCTGATCAAATTGGCTTCAAACCAACGGAATGATCTCTCCTCTGTATTGCCCAATAACAATACCGGCTGATGTTTGCCTTCATCATTCTGCATGGTGCCAGCCAGTATAAATTTTACCGGGGATATCCATACTACCTCTTCCATACCGGCCGATGGACCAAAAGATATGATACTCTTCCAGCTTTTTGTTTTGAGGTTACACAGCGTAACAGCCTGGTCAACATCGCCGATGGCAATGATCTTTTTTCCTTTTTTCTCCAATGAAATCCCGCTGCTGTACAGGTCAATGAACTGGCTGCTATCGGGAGAATAACTAAGTGATGGTTGATAGAGTGCATAAAACTGGCCCATGCCGCTTACTTCCCTATAATCATTCACCTGGAATTCCCGAATATCCGACTGACGGAAAGAATCGATATGAAAGTTTGGAAAAGATTGTATCCATTTATCAAGTCCTTTTTCCAGCAGGGGTTTCAGGGATGACAGCATTGTGTCTTGAGCAAATGTATTGGTACTGGTTTGCTTAACTGCATTGGTATCTTTATTCTGTGGGTCAGCATTTCCATCAGCCGAAGTTTTTTTTCCTCCACAGGAAATGAATCCAATCAAAAAAAACACCAAAAAGAATAAGCCAATACGTTGACGCATATTGAAAAATTTTTTATTGAAATAAATGTAAGGATTTTGAGCAAAGGTTTGCAACAGCTTTCCTGTACAGTTTCAAAAAGCTTTTATAAAGTACAGGAAACTGCTTTTCCAGTACCTTTGCAGCCAATTTTATTAATGTGAAAAGACCTCAGCTTATTACTATTGTTATTAGCCTGTTAGTAACCACAGGTATTTATTTTTTTGCAAGAACAACTCCTAAAAAGAAAGTAGTAGCTGCTACCCAGCACAGTGCCGATGACGGGCATGACCATGGCGCTGAAGATGCTGGACTTTCTATTGATACTATTCTGAACCTGGCGAAGAAACAACTGACTGAGGAACAGCTTATCAGGATCACTACCCTGGAAAATTCCATCTCCCGGGGCGATGTAAAGGACCAGCAGATACATGTTTATCACCAGTTAGCCCGGTTTTGGGGAGATAGCGTACAATCCTTTATGCCTTATGCCTGGTATACTGCAGAGGCTGCCCGATTGGAAAATTCGGAAAAAAGCCTCACCTTTGCCGCCCAACTGATTTTAAATAATCTGCAAAGTGATGAAGTGGCGGAGCGAAGAAAGTGGAAAGCCTTGCAGGCTAAGGATTTGTTTGAAAGATCTTTGACGATAAACCCGGCTAATGATTCAGCTAAAATAGGCCTTGGAGCCTGTTACCTGTTTGGCGAAATATCCCCCACACCCATGGAGGGAATATTGAAAATCAGGGAAGTAGCTGAAAAAGACAGCACCAATACCTATGCACAGATGATGCTTGCAAGGGGGTCACTGATCTCCGGGCAATATGATAAAGCCATTATCCGTTTGGAATCGGTGAACCGGCAAAAGCCAGGTAATATTGATGCTATACTGTTGTTAGCAGAAATAAATGAAAGAATGGGAGAAAAAGCAAAAGCAGTTGCCTGGTATCAAAAAAGTCTTCCACTGGCCAAAGAAGCGGATTTAAGATCAGCCATTGAAAAAAGAATAGAAGAGCTAAAGAAATAGCTCCTCAACCAAACACCGGATAGAAGAAATTTTATTTATAAACAAGATTAAAAAATTATTTGAGTATGCCTTGTGGTAAAAAAAGGAAGCGTCATAAAATTGCGACGCATAAGCGTAAAAAAAGACTGAGAAAGAACCGTCATAAGAAGAGAAATAAATAGGTTTTAGTTCAGGGTTCGGAGTTTAAAGTTATCTGTTCAGAGAGCAGCGCTTTAAACTCTGAACTACGAACCCTAAACTCTTTTCAGTCCACCGGTTGTTTGCCGTATAAGTTTGCACCCTGCCATTTTCACTCGCAATAAATTTTACAGTTACAACCCCGCATTCCAAACGGATTTCCGGCAACTGGTGTTTTGCAGCATCAAGGTGAATCATTTTTAGCTGTAATGAACAAAGAACTTATTATTAACGCAGCCCCGCAGGGAGTCGAAATTGCCCTGTTAGAGGATAAGAAACTGGTAGAACTGCATAGCGAAAAAAGCGATGCCCGTTTTGCAGTGGGAGACTTATACCTTGGTAAGGTTAAAAAACTGATACCCGGACTGAACGCTGCTTTTGTGGATGTTGGGTTTGAGAAAGATGCTTTTCTTCATTATACCGACCTGAGCCCTTATGCCAAATCGCTGCTCAAGTTCACCAATATGTGCATGAATGATAAGGGTGAGCAGGGTCTTGATTTTAGCAAATTCACCATTGAACCGGAAATCGTCAAAACCGGGAAGATTAATGAAGTGCTGGGTGGCAAACCACATGTACTGGTACAGATATTAAAAGAACCGATAGCTGCAAAAGGACCCAGACTAAGTTGTGAACTTTCTTTGCCCGGTCGTTTTGTTGTACTGACTCCTTTTAACGATATCGTTGCAGTCTCCAGGAAAATTCATTCTTCCGAAGAAAGAAAAAGATTACAGAAAATTGTTGAAGCGATCAAATCAAAGAATTTCGGTGTTATCGTCCGCACTGCCGCTGAAGGGAAAAATACAGCTGAACTGCATGAAGATCTTTCTGCACTAATTGAGATGTGGAAGAGTATCCAGCAGAACCTGAAAGGGGCTGTGGCGCCTGCCAAAATTTTGAGTGAACAAACAAAAACCAACAGCATCCTCCGGGATCTGCTGAATGAAGATTTTAATAAGATCGTTGTTAATGACCGGAATATTTACAGTGACACCAAGAGTTACATACAACGTATTGCGCCGGAGAAAGCAGATATCGTTTCTTTCTACCAAAATGGTTCTCCCATTTTTGATTCATTTGGAATAACAAAACAGGTAAAATCTTCTTTTGGTAAAACAGTGAATCTTGATAGTGGTGCTTATCTCATCATTGAACATACAGAAGCACTGCATGTAATTGATGTGAACAGTGGTTATAAAAGCGTAAGCAATAACCAGGAACAAAATGCTTTGGAAACAAACCTTGAAGCGGCAGAGGAGATTGCCCGCCAGATGCGGTTAAGAGACCTGGGTGGTATTATTGTTATCGATTTTATTGATATGAAACTCCCCGATAACAAACGGAAGTTGGTGGAGAGAATGGAAGAATTTATGAGTCCGGACAGGGCTAAGCATGCGGTGCTTCCGATTTCCAAATTCGGCATCATGCAGGTTACCCGTCAGCGGATGAAGCCTGAGATGAATATCAATACCCAGGAAGTTTGCCCCAGCTGTAATGGAACCGGCAAAATATCTTCTACTTTACTTTTAGAAGATGAAATTGAAAAGAACCTGAGCTACCTCGTTACGCATAAAAACAGTAAACTGAAACTGGTCGTAAACCCTATTCTATATGCCTACCTTACCAAAGGCTGGCCATGGGCTACCCAAATGGCTAAATGGAAAAAGAAGTTTGGGCAAAAGACAAGATTGGAACAGGACACTAACTATCACCTCACCGAGTATAAGTTCTTCGATCAGCATGATGAGGAAATCAAATTGTGAGAGGTGAATGGTCAATAGTGAATAGTTAATAGTAAATATTGCTCCCCTGATAGTAATAATCCAAATGCAGGAAGTGGATTCACAATTCACTATTCACCATTGACTTACTTAGCTTCTATCCCTGCTTCCCAGGTAAATCATTATATATTGAATGAGGGTAACTACTGCCGCCAGTGCCGCTACCACATAGGTAGTCGCAGCCCATTTGAGGGCATCTTTTGCTTTGGGGTATTCCTCGCTATTGGTAATATTTGTTCTGTCTAACCAGGCCAGGGCCCTTTTGCTGGCGTCAAACTCCACCGGAAGGGTGATAAGGGTAAATAACACCGTGACACTCATTACTATAATACCTACCAAAAGGATCGTAGGGTTTTTCGTTGTCGCCAGCACAATCATACCTGCCAGTAAAATCCAATTGACCAGCATAGAGCTCATTTGAACGGCCGGCACCAACTTGCTCCTGAGCATAAGTGGGCCATATTTAGTGGCATGCTGAACAGCATGGCCGCATTCATGGGCGGCAACTGCAGCAGCCGAAACGCTGGTTCCGTTGTACACATCCGGGCTGAGGTTTACCGTCTTATTAACAGGGTTATAGTGGTCTGAAAGAAAGCCTTCTACAGAGGTCACCTTTACGTCATAAATACCATTTTCTTTGAGCATTTTTTCGGCTATTTCACGGCCCGAAAGACCGTTGGCAAGGCCTATTTTACTATACTTTGTAAACTTGCTTTTGAGGATAGCCGAAACCAAAAAACTGATGCCCAAAAACACCAGGGAAACGATAAAAATCTCATTTGACATCATCATATTATTATGTTTATTTGAGTGGTATTATAACAAATTTGCTACCATTTAGTTTCCCCGGTTTTTTTCAGCCTTTTTGTCATCCCAAAAATTAACGGGAGAATAAAATGGAGCATTTAGCAAGCCCTAAATTGATATTTTATTTTCACATAAAAAAATATAAATCAATTAGTTATAATCAATTTGAGTGCCCCTCATTTGTTCAAATTAACTACGTCATTATCGTCGAAAGTTATACACAGCATCAAAAATTTATTTTGAAATGTGGGGCTTAATTGTAACTTAGCAATAGAATTTAATGGGTTAGTAAGTAAGAGGGCCGATCGTAAGATTGGCCCTTTTTACTTTTTTAGAACATCGAAATAAAATCTTCTTTTTAGTCCTTCATTTTTTTACTTTTCTGTTCCACTTTTTCACCTCATTTTATTTTTTCTTATCGATCGTTGTTCAAACATTTTATTTAAAAGATTTCAATCGTTTAACTTTATTTAATGAGTAAGGTAAAGACATCTTTTTTTTGTCAGAATTGCGGACATGAAAGTGTAAAATGGGTGGGCCAATGTCCATCATGCGGGCAATGGAACACTTTTGTGGAAGAACTGACACAAAAAGACAATTCAAAAAATAATAACGGTTGGCAAGATTACAACGAAGAAAAAAGAACCAGCAAGACCATCTCGTTAAGTGAAATAAAAAGCAGCGAAGAAAAAAGATTGCCGACATCGGATACCGAATTGAACCGGGTATTAGGTGGTGGCATTGTTCCCGGAAGCCTGGTGTTAGTTGCCGGCGAACCAGGTATCGGTAAATCAACTTTGTTTTTACAAAATGGTTTATGGTTAAAAGATGTTTCGGTACTGTATGTAAGTGGTGAAGAAAGTGAACAACAAATAAAGATGCGGGCAGACCGTTTAAAACTGAAGAACGATAAATTTTATTTACTCACCGAAACTTCCACCCAAACAATTTTCCAGGAAATAAAAAAGCTGAAACCGCAATTAGTGATTGTTGATTCCATACAAACATTACACACTTCTTTTATTGATTCTTCACCGGGGAGTGTATCACAAATAAGAGAATGTGCTGCAGAGTTTCAGCGTTTTGCCAAAGAGACCAACACACCTGTTTTCCTGATCGGACACATAACAAAAGACGGAAGCATAGCAGGACCAAAAATCCTGGAACACATGGTGGATACGGTTTTGCAGTTCGAAGGCGACCGGCATTATGCGTATAGAATTTTAAGAACATTAAAGAATCGTTTTGGCAGCACTGCTGAATTAGGCATTTATGAAATGACCGATGAAGGCATGAGGGGTGTGCTTAATCCAAGTGAAATTCTAATCACACAAAAAGAAGATCAATTAAGCGGTATTGCCATTGCAGCTACCATCGAAGGCATGCGGCCTCTATTAATTGAGGTGCAGGCATTGGTTACACAATCAGTATATGGAACACCACAACGAACAGTCAGTGGTTTTGATTTACGACGATTACAATTACTATTGGCGGTATTAGAAAAGAGAGGTGGTTTTCATTTTGGAATGAAAGATGTTTTTCTGAATATAGCAGGCGGTATAAAAGTAGAAGACCCGTCCATTGACCTTGCGGTTCTTTGTGCACTACTCTCATCGTATGAAGATGTACCATTACCACAGCGGATTTGTTTTTCAGGTGAAGTAGGATTAAGTGGAGAAATTAGGGCAGTTAACCGCATTGACCAACGGATTGCGGAAGCCGAAAAACTGGGTTTTGAAAAAATTATTGTTTCTAAATACAACCAGAAAGGATTAAGTAAACAAAAATTTGGTATTGAAATAGTAATGATGGGCAGAGTCGAAGAAGTATATAAACATCTTTTTTAATGATTAGCTTAAAAGAAATTAAAGACGCTGTTTTGCATCTTGTATTTCCACATGTATGCACAGGATGTGGAAGTGATATCTTAAATGAAGAAAGTGTGTTGTGTATGCGTTGTATTGATGCAATGCCCGAAACAAATTTTGAATTACATCCCAACAATCCCGTTGAAAAAACATTTTGGGGAAGATTACCCCTTGCCGCAGCCACTGCACAATTTTATTTTACCAAAGAATCGCTGATGCAGCACCTGATGCACCAGTTTAAATACAAAGGGAATAGGGACCTGGGCCTCCAATGGGGTAGAATGATGGGGGAGCAATTGCAGCGTTCCGGTCGTTTTGTAGTGGACGCAATTGTTCCCTTGCCCCTTTTTCCGGCCAAAGAAAAAAGAAGGGGTTATAACCAGGCCACTATTTTATGCAGGGGAATGGCTGAAACCATGAATATTCCCGTGTTAGATAAAGTGATCATGCGACCGCAGCACACCGAAACACAGACAAAAAAAGGACGCATAGAAAGATGGAAAAATATGGAAGGGAAATTTGTTCTTTCCAATCCTGAAGCAATCAGGAATAAACATTTATTATTGGTGGATGATGTGGTGACCACCGGTGCTACTTTTGAAGCTTGTGGAAATGAGTTATTAAAAGCAGAAAATGTTACATTGAGTTTGGCGAGTCTTTGTATAGCATCCCGATAAAGATGTCGTACAGAGATAAAAGAGAAAAAGAGAATTTTATTACTATTAAGTCATTACTCCTTGTCTCCTATTCCCCGGGGCGATGTTTTTTTCTTATTAAATACTTACACTACTTTTGATACTAATGAAGATCCTCGGAATACTGACCATATCCTTCCTGATACTTTTCTCTTCCTGCAGAAAAGATTCTTTTATTACCTCCGGCGACGCCAGGGTAACAATTACGGCTGATACACTTAAATATGATACTGTTTTTGTAACTGCAGGTTCCACTTACCGCAGTTTTAAAATCATCAATGAGAATAACCAGAAACTTCGTCTCTCCTCACTCAAGCTGATGGGTGGTGCCGGTTCGGTATATAAAATGAATGTGGACGGCACTCCGGGTACACAATTCAATAATATTGAGATAGAAGCTGATGACAGTCTCTACGTTTTTGTACAGGTAAATGTAAATCCAACTGCTGCCCCTCTCCCTTTTATATTGAGAGATAGCATTGAAATAAGTTATAATGGAAACAACAGGTTAGTACAACTAGAAGCCTGGGGGCAGAATGCTCATTTCTTCAGAGATAAAGTGGTAACGACAAATGAAGTTTGGAATAATGATTTGCCGTATGTTATTCTTGGTTCGCTATTAATAAATACCAATCAAACACTGACGATTAATAAAGGCTGCCGCATTTATGTACATGCTGATGCGCCGATAGTGGTGAACGGAACTTTGACAGTGAATGGATTAAAAGATACTACCGACCGGGTTTACTTCCAGGGAGACAGGTTAGATGAACCTTATAAAGATTATCCTGCAAGCTGGCCGGGAATTTTTTTACAGGCAGGTTCAAAAGACAATGTGTTTAATTATGCAGTCATTAAAAATGCCTACCAGGCCGTCGGGGTTCAGGACCCTTCACCCAATGCTAATCCAAAACTGGTACTGAATGAATGTATTATTGATAACGCATTTGATGCCGGCATCATCTCACTTAATTCAAGTGTACGGGCAAGAAATTGTTTGATTAGCAATTGTGGCAAAAATGTTTTTCTTGCAAAAGGCGGCGATTATCAATTCACACATTGCACCCTGGTTACTTATGCCAATCGTTTTATTGATCACCGGGAGCCTGTATTAGTGGTCAGTAATTTTATTAGTGTAAATAATAACCCTGTTACCGCCAATCTGAACGCTGTTTTCCGCAATTGTATTTTCTGGGGCGAAAATGGATTAGTGGATAATGAAGTGTTGGTTGCAAAAAGTGGTACTACTACTTTTAATGTCAACTTTGATTACGGTCTATGGAAGATGCAGGCTGCTCCTGCCAATATTACCAGCACACAAATGATCAACAACCAACATCCCCAGTTTGATAGTGTCAATACCAGCCGCAATTATTATGATTTTAGGCTAAAAGCCACTTCACCAGCTATTAATAAAGGTATTAATGCCGGGGTCAGTACTGATTTAGACGGTAAGCTCCGACCGGTTGGATTACCTGACCTGGGAAGTTTTGAAAAACAATAATCCCGGTGTTTATTGATTTTATTAATTTATTCGGATTCGGCAACATTATCGGCTTAGTTTTGTTATTACTTCAAAATAAATAACTGTATGAAAACACTATTTCTTTCTATGATTTTAGCTGTGACATTAACCGGGGGTTCTATATATGATTTTAAAGCACCCGGGCTTGATGGAAATGACATTGATTTTTCCAAATACAAAGGGAAAAAGATAATGATTGTAAATACAGCCTCTGCCTGTGGACTTACTCCTCAATTTGAAGGATTAGAGCAGCTTTATAAAAAGTATAAAGACAAATTAGTTATCATTGGTTTTCCGGCTAATAATTTTAACGGGCAAGAGCCATTGGATAATGGCGGTATCAAAGAATTCTGCAAACAAAATTATGGTGTCACTTTCCCGATGGCTGAAAAAATTTCTGTGAAAGGGACTGATATGCACCCTCTCTATAAATACTTAAAAGAGCAAGCTACTGCCAAAGGCTTTACCGACCCAGTAACCTGGAATTTTGGAAAATTTCTGGTGAATGAAAAAGGAGAATTGGTGGCGACGTTTAGTCCGAGAACAACACCGATGAGTGAGGATATACTGAAGTATTTAAATTAATACAATTTTAAATTTGTTCGATTGAAATAGATTTTTTAAAAAGCGGTTCAGTATTCCTGGATCGCTTTTTTATTTGCAGAAAGTTTACTTTCGCTGTCCATGCAATTTGCCAACATTATAGGTCAACAACCAGTAAAGCAACAGTTAGCCGAACTGGTACAACACAACCGCCTTAGCCATGCCTTATTGTTTTTGGGTAAAGAAGGAAGTGGAGCTTTATCATTAGCCATTGCATTTGCACAATATGTTGTTTGCGAAAAAGTAAACGGTCGTCAGTCGACCGTCAACAGTCAACAGCCCGGGCCGTCTTTATTTGGAGAAGCTGAACCCGAAATTCCAAAAACTACACCCGAAAAAATAAATGACTCCTGCGGTGTATGTCCCGCATGTTTAAAAGCACAGCAGTTGGTTCACCCGGATATACATTTCTCTTATCCTACAGTAACCAAGAAGCCTGGAGAAAAACCTGTTGCTACAGATTTTATAACCGAGTGGAGGGAGTTCGTAAAATTAAGTCCCTATGGTAATTTATTCGACTGGATTGAGCAAATCAAAGAAAAAGAAAACAGCCAGGGAAAAATAACAGCGGAAGAATGTAATGACATCATCTGCAAATTAAGTCTGAAAAGTTTTGAGAGTGAGTACAAGATTCTCATCATGTGGATGCCGGAGATGCTGGGAACGGAAGGCAATAAATTATTGAAACTGATAGAAGAGCCTCCACCCAGTACTTTATTTATACTGGTAACAGAAAATGAAGCCCAGGTATTGCAAACCATTGTCAGCCGCTGCCAGTTGATAAAAATACCGGCGTTAGAAACAAAAGAAATTGAAGAAGCTCTCATCAACCGGAATAAAACCGAACCAGCCATTGCAAGACAGGTAGCCAGTGTAAGTGAAGGCAATTACCACGAAGCATTACAATTAGTACAACATGCCGAAGAAGACTGGCAGGCCTTATTGAGAGAATGGTTGAATGCTACTTTGAAAACCGGGCCGGTAGCTCAAACAAAATGGGTGGAAGAAATAAGCCGGCTGGGTAGGGAAAAACAGAAGCAGTTTCTCCGTTATTTTAACCACTTACTGGAGCAAGCCATCCACTACCGGATAATGGGTGATAAGCTCAATATTGGCGAAAAAGAGAGGGATTTCGCCCAAAGATTGAATAAAATAGCAGGAATTGAGCAACAACAGGCCATTATTGAGGAACTAGACCGGGCCAGTTATTATATAGAACGGAATGCCCATGGCAAAATGCTCTTTCATGCCCTGACGATCAAGCTATATCATATTATACAGGATAAAGTAGTGTTTATTTGACTAGTAAAGTCTAGGATCAAACTCCTTGAGGGTTCAAAACACTCAAGAAGTTCACATAAGCTACCCTATAATTATTCAGGATAAGATTGTATTTTTGAAAGATTGAGAACGGGCTTGAGGTTGAATGAGATGCTTTGGCAGGCTCAGCAGAGAGAAGAGATTAGCCCAAGGATTTGAATCAAATACTTGTGTTCACAACTACTTCTACATATAATACCGCTGTTGATACTGACTCAGCATGGCTGAGCAGCGAACAGAACCCTGAAGAGTGCGACGCAATTACGGCTCAATAGTCCCGATAGCTATCGGGTACCTGAAGCTTGGTTCATTATCTTTCCTCAATTTTTAATTCTTAATTACTAATTTTTAATTAGCATAATGAGTTGTACAAGTTGCAGTACCAGTAGTAACGGTAAACCGGGAGGATGTAAGAGCAATGGCGGGTGCAGTACCGGCGGGTGCAACCGTATGAACACCCACGACTGGCTACGCAACCTGCCCATGAGTGATGTAGCCAGTGCCTGCAAAGTGATGGAAGTAAGCTTTAGCCAGGGAACCCGGAAAGATTTTTATCGTAACCCCAACTTACAACTGTATGAAAAAGGCGATCTGATTGCTGTGGAAGGCATCAGTGGTTTTGATGTGGGGGAAGTGTCGCTGACCGGCGAGATTGTGCGCCTGCAAATGAAGAAACGTAATGTAAAGGAAGATAATCCTGAAATGAAAAAGGTATTGCGGGTGGCAACCGACCGTGATATTGAAATCTGGAAACAAAATAAAGCAAGAGAACCTGAAGCAGTAATCCGCAGCCGTGCAATAGCCAGGCAATTGAAACTGGATATGAAAATAAGCCAGGTGGAAATGCAGGCCGACGGACGCAAAGCAACTTTTTTTTATATAGCAGATGGCAGAGTGGATTTCAGGGAGCTGATTAAAGTATATGCTTCTGAATTTAAAGTGAAGGTCGAGATGCGCCAGATTGGTGCAAGACAGGAGGCTGGTAAAGTGGGCGGTATTGGCAGTTGTGGCCGTGAACTTTGTTGCAGCACCTGGTTAACCGATTTTAAATCTGTGAATACCGCTGCAGCCCGTTACCAGAATCTTTCTATCAACCAGACAAAGCTCAGCGGACAATGCGGCCGTTTGAAATGCTGTTTGAATTACGAACTCGATACTTACTTAGATGCATTGCAACACTTCCCTGATAATTGTGATGTGATACAGGTGGCAAAAGGCAATGCCTTCCTCATCAAAAAAGATATTTTCAAAAATTTGATGTGGTACACTCTGCCCGACAGTACCAAGCACTATCCTGTACCTATTGAAACGGTGAGAAAAATAAAAGCACAAAACCAGCAGGGAATAATACCTGATGAACTGGGTGCAGTGGAAGTAACTTCTTCTAAACCGAAAGAAGAAGAACCGGAATTTGTAGAATTAGTAGGACAGATAAGTTTAAAGAGTCTTGATAAAGCCGCTGATAAGAAACGCCAGCAAAACCGCAATCAAAACCAGCAAAGAGGACAACGTCCACAGCAAGGTAATCAGCAAAGACAGCAGGGCGGACAACAAGGCGGTGGGCAACAGGGCGGTAACCAGCAACGACCACAACAAAGACAACAAGGTGGTGGGCAACAGGGCGGCGGTAATCAACAGCGACCTAATAATCCGGGAAGACAAGGAGGTAATCCGAACAGGAATCAACAACGACCTAATAATCCTAATAGAAATCAGCAACGGCCGAGTAATCCTAATGAGGGGAAGGATAAGTAGAAATTAGGCTGGAAGCTTCTGTGTTGTATTTTAGAAATATACCACAGTAAATTATATTCCAATAGCCCTGTATATCGCATCTTGTATTTTCCCCCTGATACCCATATTCGATAATTTTCCATTATCTCTTGTAGGATATACCCGGTTGGATAAAAAGATATACACTAAATCAGCTTTAGGATCCACCCACACACAGGTGCCGGTAAAGCCGGTGTGACCAAAAGTTTCAGCAGAAGCTAATGAAGAAGGATAAGGGTCTTTGCGGAGTGCATTATCTTTTTCCGGTTTATCAAAACCAAATCCACGCCGACTTACTTTACTGTGATAAGCAGTAAAGAATTTTATTGTCTCGGGCTTCAGGTACCTGACTCCATTTAGTTCGCCGCCATTCAGCAGCATCTGGTAAAGCAGCGACAAGTCGTATGCATTGGAAAACAATCCTGCATGGCCTGCTACGCCACCGAACATGGAAGCTCCTTCATCATGCACATCACCCCGTGTAGTTTGCTGGCGAAAATGTTTTTCTGTTTCTGTGGGCACCAGGCATTCCAATTGATACCGGTTACGGGGTTTAAAACCGGTAGAATACATTCCTATTTTTTCATAAAAAGTTTTTTGCGCATACTGGTCCAATGTCATACCGGTGATCTCTTCTACTATCTTTCCAAGAAAAATAAAATCATTATCGCTATAAACATATTTGTTCTTTGGACCCAGCGGACTTTTTAATATCCGGTACATCATTGTATCCTGCCAGTCGTTGCGGAGATATATATTTTCCGCTACCCTTACACCGTATCCTTTCTGTTGCTTGCTGGAATAAATAGCCGGGTTTGGATTACCGGTTCCCGCATCAATTGTTTCCTTATAAAACGCAATAAAAGGAATAAGACCCGCCTGGTGCAACAGTATGTCATCGATCTTCAGGTCTTCCTTATTTGTACCTTTTACCCAGGACAGATAATCTTTGAGCTTGTCATCTAGTTTCAGCCTACCTTCTTCATATAGTTTCATTACTGAAACAGTGGTGGCAGAAATTTTTGTTACAGAAGCTAAATCAAAAATACTCTCCGGGCTCATGGCCGGTGAAGAAGTATTGTACTCATAATTTCCAAAAGCTTTGTGATAAACAATATCGCCTTTATGTACCGCCAGTATCACACAACCCGGAAAGGCTTTTTTAGCAATACCATCCAACGCAATGGAGTCGATCACCTGCATTTTTACTTTCATTTCTTCTTTCGTCGGCTTCGGCTTTCCATACACAATACCTTCT
>Ga0073902_10000946_pt1 | contig 16253 bp, 12 predicted proteins | sample KloWWTmeKNB19Kit_FD_66667 | JGI IMG/M metagenome (GOLD analysis project Ga0073902, IMG submission 66667) | Active sludge microbial communities from Klosterneuburg, Austria, studying microevolution and ecology of nitrifiers - Klosterneuburg... | ecosystem: Engineered > WWTP > Aerobic digester >...
ATCATAATTGATAAATACGATGGCGAATTTGATAAAAAATGTGCAGGTGTTTCAAGCAGTGCGAAAGCCAATTATGCAGTAATTCAACATGCCGATGGTTCCAGGGCGATCTACTTCCACATGAAGTCCGGAAAAACAACCACCAAAGCCATTGGGGAAAACATCGCTGCAAGTGAAAAAATTGGAATTGTGGGAAGTTCTGGAAATTCTTCGGGGCCGCATTTACACTTTGAAATATGGGCAGGCAGCACTGTAAGTACTTTAGTGGACCCCTTTGCAGGCAACTGAAATGTAAAAAATGCTCAATCCTGGTGGAACACTCAGAAAATTTACAAAGATCCTGAACTCATACATGCCTCCGTGCACACTACAGATGTAGTAATTCCAGCTTGTCCAACAACGGAAACACCTAACCAAACTGAAGTTTTCAATTTACCTTTTCAGGGATCCGGCCTGCCTGTGGGATTTGCAAAGTTTTACATTTTCCTCAGAAATGAAACCAATGGGAAAGTAGTGGAAATGAGCATCATCAATCCGGATCAAACCACCTTCACAAGCTGGACCCGGAATTCTAATAATGATTCCAAATTCAGATATTGGGGGTATTCAAAAAAATTGCCAACGATTCCAGGTCGATACACCTTTTCTGCAACCTACAATGGAAGGACTTGCTCTCAAATGTTTGAAGTAAAAGTCCCTTCTGATGTTAAAACACCTCTTAATAAGTTAGGTAGAATAAACTTACAGCCAAATCCCTTCAAAATATCTACTAAAATTATTTTGCCAAATGTTGCTGAAAATGTCAGTTATACCATCTCTAATGGTATAGGTCAAGTGGTAAAATTCGGCACCATACCTGCAGGTAATACCTTAGAGATTACCCGCGACAATCTACCGGCATGACTTTATTTTCTAAAGTTGAATAAAGTCAGTTTATCAGATAATACCACCAAAATGTTGGTCATAGATTGAATTTACCAGTAATTCCATGCTAAAAACATAGAGCTTACTTTAATTGGCTTCCAAATAATATAATGCGGTGATGGTATTTTTCATCACAATTCAGCTAAAAAGCCGTATATTTGTGGTCCTCACCAATACATCGTGACTATTTTCGTTACCATTCGTTGCCAAAAGTCTGTAACCCATTGTGACATATATCTAAGCAGGACGAATTGGGATGTGTAAGGAACTTTAAGAAATGATTCTTCCTTATATAGGTTAGTGTTATTTATAAATAAATAATAGTTTAATCGAGTAATTGTATCATTGTTTTTTCATTTAATAATGAAAGCATTTTGCTCTCACTTTCTTAAATTCATGATAAAATAATGCGCCGGAAATTTTCAAACGTCATCAATAAAGCTGTTAATTAAATATGGGTAAATCACAAGAAACTTTTAGTAAGAAAGAAAAAGAGAAAAAAAGAATTAAGAAAAAACAAGACAAAGATCAAAAAAAGGAAGAGCGTAAAGCAAATGCCGTTAAAGGTAAAACCCTTGAAGAAATGTTTGCGTATGTTGACGAAAATGGAAACATATCAACCACCCCTCCAGATCCAAACAAAAAACATGTCTTCAAAAAAGAAGATATGCAGATCAGCGTTTCCAGAACGGAACCAGGAGAAGCAGTGGAAGTAGTTAGAACTGGTATTGTCACCTTCTTTAATGACTCAAAAGGTTATGGATTTATAAAAGATCTGGAAAGTCAGGAAAGTGTCTTTGTCCATATCAATGGACTCGTTGACCGGGTAAAAGAAAGAGACAAAGTAAAATTCGAGACAGAAAGAGGTCATAAAGGACTGAACGCTGTAAAGGTTACCGTTGTGAATTAATTTTTGGTGAAGCGGTGGAAATTTTATTCTGATTTTCAAGCGCCTTTTTAAAAATTAATGGTACTTCATGGAGACCTGATTTCATAAAGTCGAGCATGTTATAATGGTTTTGTGCTTTATCCAAAGCTCCCATTCTACAAAATATTAGATTGAAAGTTAGCTTCATATACTTTAATTTCAATCTGGGTTTGCATTTAAAACAAGATTTCAAGTTCAATAATATATATTTAAAAAAGGGAGTCATTCGTTTGAATGTGCTCCCTTTTTTATTAATTCGACGAGCTGTCATAAAACTTACAATTCAATTAAACATATATTTGCCTTAATAGATACTCATAAATATCTTGTTTAAAGTAGTTCAATCATCCCCTTGCAAATACTTTGATATTTTCCACCTTCGTAATTCAATTGACGGAACAGACTGGCTGATATTTTCCTACCCTCCGGTATCATAAGTGAGGAGATTCCAAAATAAAATTTGACATCATCCTTGAATTCAGGGTTAATAAACCCAACAGCAAACGCAAGGTTTTTATTTAACAATGAAAAATTACTAGCAGCTACACCGTATCGACCACTGTACAATTGTGAGAGGGCCAGATAATATCTTGCAACTTTATCCTCCGGATGCGCCTTTGTATAATTATAGAACAATTTCTGTGATTCAACAAAGTTCCATTTTTCAAACAACTGTACTCCTTTATTAAATGATTCGATATCTCTACAGCTCAATAATTCTAAGGTGGTTTCTGACACCTCAGACTCCAATTGGTTTCTAACCAATGGTGATTCAAATTCAACAGTTGTTTCCTCACCATCCACTAAGCAACTTGAAATAGTATGCTGTACAATATAGGGGAACCTGGTGATCTTATAGTTATTGATGAGACTTACATCCGGACCATGCGTTGCGTCCGAAGAGTTGAACAAGATTTCAGAACTTGCAGTAAATCCTTTAATTCCCTGCGCTGAAATAAAATTTCCCTTGAGGATTAAAAGAAGAGTTAAAAGTGAAATTAAAAATGCCTTTTTCATGATTTGAATAATTTAATTGTTAAAAATAATTTTTAGTTTTTTGCCGGCAGGTTTGTTCTTTAACATCCCTTGCAAACAGCTTCATATAAATGGTGTAAATAATTTCAAATATTTAAGGTCAGTCATGAATTATTTTTATTTTTTTTAAAAACTAAATATGTACTGTAAAAGAAAACTGCGAAAGTGATGCATTCATCACTTTCGCAGCAGTAGGTAAGGAGGTATGTCAGTTAATATCTCTATTTTCTAATTCGGTGGTAGTATAACCAACACCTTCTGAAACAAGGTTGGTTTATCACTATACCGGGATCACCACATTGCTTGGTACAAATTTCAAAAATCACCTTTTCATCAAGTTCATCTACCTTAGATTTGCTAACTTTTAAATCTGATTTTGTGCCAATTTCAAAATTGATCTTTGTGTTTACTTTTGGATTTTCAATTTCCACAGAAGTTCTCCTAACCTCCCTGATAGAAGCAGCCTCAGCAGGAAAGTTTAAAAAATCCTTTGAAAAGCCTTCTCCCATAAAAAGTACAAAAGCTAAATTGACTGAGAAAATAAATTGCCGTTTCATAAAAAATAATTTAATTGTTAAAAAAATAATAAACAGTTAAAACAAAGTCGAAGAAGTTTCTTGATCGAAATTGAAGTTCAAAATATATCTTCAAGTTTGTCTACACTATTATGGTGTATAAAAGCCTTAATAATTAAGGTCTGGTATAAAATTTATTTTTTTTACATTATATTTATAATATTTTGCATATAAGTAAGACTGGTTTGTCATTTACATATTCTTCATTATAACCTCAAATTTATATCCCACTTGAAACTTATTTAATGGTTGTTGTAAGACACTAAATTCTTTAGAAATTGTAATTCCAGTATAAGAGACGCCCAGGACGGGATGTAATTTTAGCTTATAATGTCCGGCCAAAAAAAAATGCCTAATTTGCCTTAATTTATTATTTATTTTTACACTGTATAATTAATAGAATCTATGTGTAAATCTTGTGAATCGTTTAAGCTCCATCTTATGGAAGGAGAGTTGGGTAGGAAAAAAGCCGCCCAAGGACTTTTTGAAGAAGAAATTATTCAAAAACATGCCAGGTATTTCTATTGGAAATATCAACGATTCGTTTCACTAGACTATAACAGCTGGGAAGATTTTTACGTGGAAGTGGTTTTGCGAATTTTTAAGGAGAAAGAGGCCGGCAGGGGGCCTAAAGACAATTGTGACGGTTATTATTACAAATTAACCAGAAACATTTGTGAAGAGATGGTAAGATCAACCAATAAATCAAAGGCTGTTCAGGATGAACTTTCACGATTGGATGAGCTTACCGGAGATCCATATATCATTGAAAAAGTAAAAAAATATATAAACCAACTGGAATGTAAATGCAATCGCCTGTTGTACCATTATCATATTGAAGAACAATTGGTAAGAGACAAAAAGGAACTGGTTAATATTCTGAAAGATAAATGTGGAAAGGAATACACGATTGGTTCGATTCCTGTTCACCTTTCTGGTTGTCTGAATAAATTAACTGAATTAGTCGAAAATGATCCTGATCACTTATTTTAAATAAAATGGAAAATACATCAATTAAATTTCAAGAATATTTAGACCATCGTCTGAGTCCTGAAGAAGAAGCAGCCTTTAAAGCTGAGTTACAAATCGACAAAAAACTTAAAAGTAAATTTGTTGCATTCCTACTAAAAAAACTCCAGGTTCAAGACGCAGTGGATCCCGACACCCGGGAAATGGTTTCAGAAGTTTATCGGAATATGACTCCGGTAAAAATGTCAAACCCATCCAAGATTTATAGATTGAATAGGTTTGCTTCAGACAACTGGCCAAAACTTGCAGCAGCGGCATCCTTTTTGTTGGTGATGAGCTATTTAATTTCTGTTTACACATCAGATGCTCACAATACCGGTAAAAATCTAAACGAAATTATGCTGGAGCCGATAAGTATGGAAAGGGCTTCTTCCTCAGATATGCAACTTTACGAGAAAGCTTCTTATTTCTACTTCAAACCAAAACCTCTTACAGACAGCCTAGAAGGCTTGTCAAATGCATGTCGCGCTTTCTGCTTACCTAAATACTACCTTGCTCATGCCTACTTAAAAAACGAACAGTATGATAAAGCAAATTTGTTATTTGAGGAGTGTTTGAAGAATATCGACTACTTAAATCAAATTCCACAATTACAAGGCCATGATCAAGAGATCAGACTCAATGTATTGATCAGCAGAGCAGGATTGAAAATGAATTCTAGGGAAATTCTCAATGACTTGGATCAATTAATTAGTGAACTTCAACCAAATGATGACATTTTTGAAAGAGCTCAATCTTTGCGGAAATTATTGAATTAAAGTTTAATAAAATTTAGCTAAATTTTACTAAATTCATTTTGGTACTTATTAGCAAAGTTCTCTTCAAGTTTAAGTCACTTCAATCTTTTAAAATAATAAATCAATCCAGCAAATAAAACCAAAACAATTAATCCCGTCATCCAATAATTGGATTCAGATGATTGGATTGCTCTTTCCGAACTACCAATAAGTATTAATCCAGCCCAGTTTTCCGGATATACACTCTTGCCTGCAGCAAGAAACTCCCTTTTGCTGGTGGCAAGTGCGACATCTTTTGGTTGTGTTTGATTAAAAAAGTGATGGTAGAAACCTGGAATAATGGTATAGGCTCCATGAGTATTGATCTTCCACAGCGTCGTTATAAAAGATTTTACTCCACTGTAGGCAAAACCCCTTGCCAGGCTGATATTCCCCTCACCCTCCCGAAGTTGACCCAAGGCAGTTTCACATGCGGTTAGTGTAATGAGTTCCTGGTTCATAGGATAATTGTACAATTCTTTTAAAAACATAAATTGACTGGAATCCGGCTTTGGTGAAAATTGAGAAAAGGAAATAAAACTTTGGTCTGGGTCGTCTGCTACAAATCCATGAGTTGAAATATGTAAATAAGCATACTTTTCAGTAGCCAAAATAAAACTTTCCTTTGAACTAGTTTTATCCTTAAAAGTTCGGTCATAAGCTGCCTGAATTCCGGTCACTTCATCATCCTGGTAGCTTAAGTAGGGTAAAACTTTTGACTCAGAATGAAATTGAGGAGCTAAAATTGCAAGCATAGGCTTTAACTTTATTTTCCCTCGTTGCCTGCTCATCTCCTGTAACATACTAGCTGAAAAGCAATAACTTAAAGCATGATGTTGTATGAGAAAATTGCCTTCTTTCGCTTGTAATGGCAAATTACTTCCATCATTTGAAATCTTAGACAGTAAGGCATCAAATGAAAGATTATTTAAAATCCCATCAGGTATAATAATCAGCCGCTCAGGCAATCCATATTTTATTTTAATATGTCCAATTAAAATCTCATAAAGTTGGTTGGAAGTCAAACAAAATTCTCTAACCAACTTCGGATCAGTTATTCCTTCCTCATTTACAGGATTTATACTTTTTCTAAATGAACTTATGTGCCTTTCTAATTCACTCTTTAAGATTTGCACGGTATCAAAAATAAAATGACTTTTACTGATTAAAAAAATGTTGACCAGTGAATCCTGTATAAAATACTCCAACAAAGCCTGATCCTTTTCCAACAAATTTTGCTGAATATCCTGAATTGAAATATCCACACCCTTATACTTTATGGCGAAATAGGAGGGTGCTTTCAGTTTTAATTCACTGATAAATTCTCTTTGTTTCCTTTCCACCAATCCAACAATAGAATCATTGTATAAGGCCTTTTGCTGCAAGATCAACAATTCTTCTTTTTTGCTCTGTAAAGCAATAGGTAATTGATCTTTTGCATTATTCAATCTGGACGCTTCAATCAGAGAAAATGCTTTGGCTTGTTCTACCAATTGGAATGCCCTGTCAATATACAATTGATCGCCTGTAAGTGTATAAAGTTCTTTTATGTCTTGAAAAGCATCTGGTAACCATTGTCTGGATTTTTCAGCAAGCCTTATCTTTGAGTAATCATTAATTAAATTTGCTCTAATAAAATTAATAAGGTGTGCTAAGCTATCATAACTTGCATTTGCTTGAACTACAAATTTTGTATCACCTTTAGCTAATTGAAGTTGAACTCTCCCAATGCTTGCCAATAATACTAAACTAGATTCACAGTCTTTGTAAAATTCATTTATTCTGGGTAAATCTTTATTCAATGGCCTTGAGTTACTAATAATGTGTAAAGCTGAAGAATAGGAATTCATTGCTTCCTGAAATAAGTTTTGTCGGGCCAATGCCGTGCCATGATTAATATAAAATATCTTTAGTTGATTTTTTAATAATGGATCATTTAAGGATTTATAAAGTTCGATACCTTCTTCATTTATTAACTGCGAGTGCTTGTATTTCCCCATTCTTTCATACAATGCAGCCAAATTTCCGATACAAGTCATTAAAGCTTGATCATTACCCGAACTATCAAAATATTCTCTTGCCTTTGAATAAAATGATTCTGCATAAATATCCAATCTCTCATGGTGATCTGGAAATTTTACCATCTTTACAGAATCCTGGAAAGCATTCCCTATACTATTGTATAGATAACCCAATTGATTTAAACTGTCTGAAGAAGGACCAAACTTACGCACCAAATTTATTCCATTTTCTGCAGATTGTATTGCTTTTGAAAATTGCTTCATTGCAATATACAAATCACATCTTGTAGCCATGAGGTCATATATATATCTGCTACTCTTGGCCCAGGCCTCTGAATTATTAAGAATTGTATCACTGGTTATGTCAACTACTCTATTGAGCGCTTCGTTGAGGCAATGCAAAGAATTATCAAATTCATGCATGTTCATATAAGTAAATCCTTTCCTAATCTTGGTATATATGTAAGGAAAGACTTCGAATTGCTTATCTATAACGTCTGCTGAATCAAAATACTTTAATGCTTCCAGATAATTTTCCTCCAAAACATAAGTACTCCCTATATTGATTAATGATCTCAATACATCTAAATGAACTGAGTCTTTGAAAAAATCTTTTCTTAATTTAAGTGCTGCCTGGTGAAATATCCTGGATTGTTGGGTTTGGGTTAAAAAAAACCTTGCGCCAAGCTTATGAAAATTATTAGCAAATTCAATTAAAACTGAATCGCATTTATAATGGCAGTCTTGATTAAGAAATTTGTTTGCCAAAGCCATCCAAATTGAATCATTCAAGACCCCATATTTATTCAATGTATCCCTGGTGTAAAATAGTTCATTGAGATCACATTCTTTCGGATATTGAACATCATCATTATGGTGAGATCCATTTTTAACTTCACAATTTATGAAGAACAAAATAAATATAAAAAAAAATAATCTCATTCAAGCAACATGGTTGACAAGCAGATTGTTAAATAAATAAGGATTACTTTTAAAAATGTATTGTAATTTGACAATTAAGGAATATTGCAAATATTAAGGTTTAAAATTGAATTTATATCCAGCTTTTTATAGCTAACATTTCTCCGAACTTGACTACTTCCCATAATTGCACTGCTTTCTAAATACATTTTTATATTACTATTTGGAATTTGTGGATGATTGAATTTTATAACTGCTATCAAACGACTAATCAGAGGAACAGCGAATGAAGTGCCACTTTGATAGGCTGCTCCGGTTACATATTCTCGTTGTAAATTTTCAGGAAATGCTGCAACAATATTTTCACCATGTGTAAACAATGTTACAGATTTATCTGAAGCGTCGCAATAATTCGAAAATAAAGCTATATCCGTGGAATTACTATCAATAGCCCCTACCGAAATTACATTGTTGTGTTCGGCTGCCAAACACGCAGGATAAAATCTTACATTGTTACTAATTAAGCTAGCATCATTTCCAATTCCAGCAACAATCATAATATTTTGCCTACTCGCATTTCTGAAAAAATTGTTGAATGCATATGATATTGAAGAATCCATTGATTTCAAATCGCCATCTCTATTAAATTTAAAACCCCAACTTATATTTATGATATCAGGATGTTGTTCTAATGCATAATTTATTCCACAAAAAGCATGAAATAAATCTCCCTGGTTAGAACCGTTTTCAAAAATCCCGACATTAACAAATCTGAGAGGTGCCATTATTCCAAAGTTGTGATTTGATGCACCCACAGCTACGCCATTTACTGAAGTTCCATGCCCAACTTTATCCTCGGGTTCATTAATAATAGGCATCCGGGATTGATTATACTGTGTAAATATTCGAAGACCTAATCTGTTTTGATTACTGAAACAACTAGAGTCGTTGTATGGCAGCCAGTTTTTCCTCAACAATAAATTACGGGTAGGGTCTGGAGTGGGATCTACACCAGTGTCAATTATAGCTATTTTAATGCCTGTATCGGAAGGATTAGGACAATTACTTATTGTTCTAAATGTATCTTTTTTTTCTGCCGGAGTTGTAGGCTTTGGATTTGAAACATCAAAAACAATGTTTAAAAGCAGACCATTTTCTGACCTGTCCCCGATGATTTCTCCTCTTGGAGCACTTTTAACTACTGTGCCTACATCTATAGGGTCTACGGTTTGAAACTCCCATAACTCAAAAGGGCTTGTTCCACAAGCACATGAATCCTTTTTTTCAAAGCAATTATCTATTAAATATTTTCTGAGATTGGATGCATTGGGATGAGTTTTATCAAGTATTATTTGATTACACTTGTAAGAGATAAAATGATAATTTGGTTCTAAAGGTTCTGATGGGTATTTTTCGGTGATAATTTGGGTACAATGTCCTTTATTATTAGATTCTTCATACAATTGACAAAGCTTACTCCTTGTACAACCCCCTTGGAAGATGAAAATTAGAATTACTATAAAAATTAGACTTTCATTTCTAATAGCCGATTTTGTAACGGATCCGCATAATAATTTCATAACAAAAATTTAAAGGTTAGTTTTCGTTTAGTATGTGTAAATCTAAATAAAAAATTAAGGAGAATTTAAATAATTCTTCATTTTGACTCATTTTCAGTGAAATGAGTGCTTAAATAAACGAAAAAACAAATTATCTGTGGATTATTGTCCCTTAAGCAGACCTTCTTTAATTTTTCTAACCATCCAAGGGCCCTTATAAATCATACCTGAATAAATTTGAATCAAATCTGCCCCTTGTTTGACCTTGTTAATCCCATCTTCGGGATCGAGAATTCCTCCGACAGCAATAATGGTAAAGGATTTTTCTGCCTTCACCCACTGGAGAACTTCGTCTGTAAATGGCCTTACCGCTTTACCACTCAGACCACCGGTCTCCTTTAAGAGCTCTGTTTCTTTTAAATATTCCGGTCTCCTTATGGTCGTATTGCACAAAACAAGACCATTAATTCCTGTTTCTTTTACTACTTGAATAATTTCTTCTACAGCCTCTTGACTGAGGTCGGGCGCAATTTTAAGATAGATGGGTTTAGGTTTTGAATGGCTAAGATTTTCCTTTTGGACAGTGCTCAATAAATGTAAAAGCGGTTCCCGCTCCTGTAAGCTGCGAAGATTTGCTGTATTAGGGGAAGATACATTTACTACAAAATAATCCACATGATCAAATAAGGTCCGGAAACAGATAAGGTAATCCTCCACTGCCTTTTCATTAGGTGTAGCTTTGTTCTTACCGATATTTCCTCCAATGATAACATTTTTAGTCTCCTTGAATTTTTTTAATCTTTCAACAAGCTTTTCAACCCCTTCATTGTTGAATCCCATTCTATTAATTATAGACTCATCCTTCACCAACCTGAACAACCTTGGCTTGGGATTTCCCTCCTGCGGCAAAGGTGTTACTGTACCCACTTCAATCGAACCGAAACCAAGATCCTGAAGTAAATTTAACCATCGGCCATCCTTGTCAAATCCGGCAGCCAGACCAACCGGATTCATGTAAACCAGCCCATCAACTTGCCTCTTCAGTTGGGGGTGTTCAAATTCAAATGACTTTTTCAAAAGATATGAAATTCCCGGAATTTTCATCCCCAGTGCTAAAAGATCCATTGATAAATAATGTGCTTTCTCTGGATCAAATAGAAAAAAGAGGCGCTTTAATATCTTCCAAATCATATCTCCTGGTGTTAAATTTATAAAAATGGGTTGGTTAATTTTTCCTGGCCAATCGTAGTGATGCCCCCATGACCTGAATATACCTTAGTTTGATGAGGCAATGGTAGTAATTTTTCCTTAATGGATCGAATTAAGGTGCCATGATCCCCTCCGGGTAAATCGGTCCTTCCAATACTACCTTCAAAAAGTACATCGCCGCTTAATAAAAGTTGGTCTTTTGATGAATGAAAACTTAAACTACCGGGACTGTGACCTGGTGTAAAATAGACATCAAACTCTACCCCACCAATAACCTGATTGCTGCCTTCGTCAATCCAATCGCCTACTTCAGGATACTTAAATACCTCAAGGCCATACATTTGGGAGACTTGAACAGCCATACTGTAAGTCATCATTTCGTTTCTATTCATTCGGGGCTTCAGTCCAAATTCCTTAAACATAAACTCCAATCCGAATATATGATCTATGTGTGCGTGCGTGAGGATAACTTCGCTTAACTTCAGTCCATGCGAACTTAGAAAGTTTTGAAATTCCACTCTCTCAGTGGAAGTATAAAACCCTGGGTCTACAATAACCGCCCGCTCCGGATCTTCCCAAAACAAGTAGGTATTCTGATAAAAAGGATTGACCGTAAAACAGTGTAATTCCATATTTCGTTATACTTTTAGCAAATTAATGGAATTCTGTCTGAATCGTTTAGTATTTTTTACCATTCTTAGCCTCTTCTTAGTGATGCAAAGCCTGAAAGCTCAGCATGCAAGGGAGGTCTTTGGCAAAAATAAAGTTCAATACAACGATGATTTACAGGATTGGTGGATTTATGAAACCAACAATATAGTCTATTATTGGTATGGCAAAAGTAGAAATTTAGCTCAGTTCTACATCAACCTTGCGGAAAATGAGAACCAAAAAATCCGAAGTCTTTTTGAGTATCATCCCAAAGACAAAATAGAATTGGTTATTTTTTCTGATTTATCTGATCTTCATCAAACGAACCTTGACCTCCAAAATTCTTTTACTCCGCAAACTTGGGATCTTGAACCTAAAATAAATGACCAGAAAATACTCCTCTATTTTAATGGCAATCACGAACAATGTCTGAGCTTATTGCGTAAAGGAATTATCCAATTATATTTCAATTCCATGTTTTCCGGAACCAGTCTGCAAGAGGTTGTTCAAAAAGTAATTTCATTGAAACTTCCAGGATGGTTTGAATCAGGTTTAATCGGATATCTTGGGGAGGGTTGGCATGAAGATGATATTTTCGAAATGGACCAGGCTTGGCATCACCAATCTTCCTTTCAGCGTTTTTACAATCGCAACCCAAGTCTTGCGGGTAAGTCATTTTGGAATTTTATCAATATTCAATTTGGTGAAAAATCAATTTCCAATTGGTTGTACATGACTCGTATTCAAAAAGACTTAAATCAAGCAACTAAGCTGGTCTTTCAACAAGACTTAAAAAATCTATTTGACCAATGGAAAAAATACTATTCCAGAGAACTTCAAACTTTAAATCAGAAAAAAGAACAACACTTTAAATTAAAACTTAAAAAAGAGGAACACATAATATATTCCGGTTACAGTCAATTACATCATTCCTACTATCTTGCAACTAACCAGAATAACCGCAAAAGAATCAGATTGCTCAATGAAGAAAACAATAAATTAAAAACCATCTACAAATCGGGTCACCGGAACAAAATAAATCTTCCGGACAAGATTTATCCAATATATTTGGAAGACGAAGATAATGGTATCCAGCTCATTATCAATGAAAAGAGAAATAGACTTCATCTGATTTTAATACAAACAAGAACCGGAGAAAAAACAAATACTGTCCTTCCTGAAGACATTCATGAAATCTATGACGCTGCATTTTTAGATCGCAACAATCTCATATTCTCTGGTACTAACAATAGTTTCTCAGATATCTTTTTATACAATCTTCCTTCCAGATCGTACAGAAAACTGACAGATGATATTTATGACGACCTTCATATACAATTGATAAAAAATAAAGACCAAACAAAACTCATTTTTCAATCCAACAGACCCGATACCAACTCTAAGGTAAATGAATTGGATAGCCTTTTGCCTTTAGATAAATTTCATCTTTTTAGTTTGAATCCAAAAGAACCAACAATATTACATTTAGAAGCGCAAAGTCTCAATTTTGGTTCAATACAACAGTTTACTCATTTAAATGAAAATGAATTTGTCATCCAATCTAAACTACAATCTAAAAATGTCTATTATTTCCAAAAGAATTTAAACAATTATGACTTAAGCGATGATCAATTATTTAAAATTGCTGTAAAAAAAGACAACAATAATCTGTTGATGATTTATAAAAAATACAAAAACAAATATGTTTATACTTTAAGTACATTGGATCAAAAATTAAAATCAGCAGCACTCATTTCAGAAATAACATCCCCTAAAATTAAAGGAAATGAAATTGAATTTACAGAATCAATTCATGAAGCAAAACAAGACTCAACCTTTTCCTATTTTGTTTCAAAATTTGGTGACCCACAAGGTGTAAAGGAGGTTTTGTTTAATGAATTTGACAGGAAAAAAATTAATTATGAAGACAATGGTTTAAACATACAAAATCTGAATGAAACAAAAATTTCAGAGATTATAAAATTTAATCCAAATTTATCAATTGCTTATCGAAAAAGATTCGGAATTGAAGAAATCTCAGCGGATCTGAACAATGACCTACTCTTTGGTGGCCTAAATACCTATTCTGGTTTTAACCCAGACTTTAACCCTCCTAATATTGGATTGCTGTTTAAAATCAGGGTGAAAGAAGTTTTTGAAAACTATCATCTTGAAGGTGGAATAAGAATTCCTACTGATTTTATTGGCTCTGAAGCTTATGCATTATTAGAGAATAATAAAAAAAGATGGGACCATATTTTTGGCATTTATCGCAAATCAGATCGTGAGAACATTCCGAATGGAAATTTAAATTCATGGAGACTGGCTACTAATACTTTTCTTCTCAACTACCAGTTAAAATATGCACTGGATCCATATCAGAGTTTAAGATTAAACAATACTTTTAGAAATGATCACCAATTTTTGCTTTCTTCAGACATTAAAAGTCTTGATAGTCTGGGTAGAAATATTCAAAGTATCGGTACAAGATTGGAATATGTTTTCGACGATGCTTTAGACTTATCCTTAAATTTAAAGCAAGGCTATCAAATCAAGCTATTTTTTGAAGGAGTCAAAAGAATAAATACTAGCCTGGATGGTGGTCTTAATTTAAAGCCTCTTGCGGGTATGTTGCTAATTGCCGGTATGGATGCACGATATCACCTACCTGTACTAAGACATTCTGTGTTTGCTAATCGACTTTATCTAAATGCTTCCTTTGGAAAGCAAAGATTACTAAACCATCTTGGAGGTACTGAAAATTGGTTGATTCCAAAATACAGTACAGAATCTGTTTCCATTACAGATCAGGATTTTGCTTTTTCTCAACAAGTCACCGAAGTGAGAGGACATCCGCTTGGAGCAAGAAAGGGTTCGTCTGCTGCCGTTCTCAGTACCGAAATTAGAATACCTTTTTTTCAATATATTCTCAATCAAAACTGGAAAAACAGCTTTCTGAGAAATCTTCAATTAATAGGCTTCACAGATATCGGATTCAGTTGGAACGGCCTGATCCCAAATATAAAGGAAGCAGAAGAATTTAAAATAAGAGCGCAGAATCCGGCAGTAATTGTGGATGTCATATATAAAAGAGATCCCATTATATCAGGAATGGGAATTGGGCTTCGTTCTTCATTATTTGGATATTTTCTTCGATTTGATTATGCCTGGCCGGTAGATCGATTTGGTTTTAGCAAACCGTTACCGCATCTTTCACTGGGTTTGGATTTTTAAAAATATTTTATACAATTGCTAAATTGGCAATTACTGATTAAATATAATTATCAAACTATTTACAAATTAGTTTTAACATTTTATACAAATTTGCAATCTACCTTTCAATAATTTCCCAAATAAAAATTATCCAAGATGAGCTTGAGAAATATTTACCAATTGCTTTTAACAGTAAGCTCTTTTCTAATTTTTTTACAAACAAGCAGTTCGAGAAACTATTACATCTCTCCTTTGGGTGCAGATTCAAATAATGGTCTGACACCAAATACTGCATTCAAAACAATTCAAACTGCAACGAACATTGTGAGAGCGGGTGACAGTGTTTTGGTACTGGATGGTTATTACAGTGGTTTCGACCACAGAGATAAAAATAGTGGGTCTCAAGGAAATCCTATTGTTTACTTTGCCTTGGGAAAAAAGGTATGGATTACCTCAGGATTTTATCGAAATAATGGAATCAATATTGAGAACAACGACTTTGTTCATATAATTGGATTTAAGATCCATGGAATGCTTAAAGAAGGAATCCGTGCGGTCCTGGCGAATAACATAAAGATTCTGAACAATGAATGTGATAGTTGCTTCAGGGGAATTTTTACAGGATACACAGATGATATTACGATAGAACACAACATTTGTACGAGATCTCACGGAGAACACGGAATTTATGTATCCAACAACAGTGACAGAGTTCTCATTCGGTACAATTCATCCAGTTACAATAAAGCAAGTGGCATTCAAATCAATCCTGATGTAAGCAGTGGAACTCCGGGGTATAGTGAAGATATCATTTGTACACATAATATTGTATTTGAAAATAGAAAGGCTGCGGGTTTGAATTTTCAGGGATTGGATAGAGCTTTGATTGCAAACAATTTGATTTACAACAATCATGAAGGTTCCGGTATCACTCTTTTTCATGGGGATGCCTCAAAAGGCTGTTCAGATGTTAAAATATTCAACAACACTATTTTAGTTCCGGTAGATGGACGATGGTGTATTCATATTGTAGACGATGCAAAAAACATACTCATAACTAATAACATACTTGTTAATCTACACCCCTGGAAAGGAGCAATTGCTCTGGATAAAGGAATTTACTTACAGGAAAAGATACTAAGTGATTACAATCTGGTAAGTGATAAATTCTGTGAAGAAAGTGATGGTTGTAGTAAAAATCTTAAATTTTGGCAATCTCTTGGAAATGACACACATTCCATCTTGGTGCCCTCTGATTTAAATACCGTTTTTAAAAATATAAATCAGCAGAATTTTGAACTTCAGGAAATGTCACCAGCCATTAATTCCGGGTGCTCTTCAGTATACAATGATGTCAAAGATGATTTAATTGGTAATGCAAGACCACAATGGCAGGACTTTGATATTGGTTG
>Ga0073902_10000948_pt1 | contig 16241 bp, 13 predicted proteins | sample KloWWTmeKNB19Kit_FD_66667 | JGI IMG/M metagenome (GOLD analysis project Ga0073902, IMG submission 66667) | Active sludge microbial communities from Klosterneuburg, Austria, studying microevolution and ecology of nitrifiers - Klosterneuburg... | ecosystem: Engineered > WWTP > Aerobic digester >...
TCACCGGCGACAGTAAACACAAAGGTCTGCTCCAGGACGACACAAGCTTGCCGCTGCCGGACGACCTCACCCTTCTGCTCAGTCGCACCACGTTTGGTGCGCGTCAGCAGGAAGTTGATCACGCGCGTGCGATCGGCTATGCGAACTGGGTCGCCGAGCAATTGGCGTACACGTCGATTGATGATTCAGCGTTGGAAAATCTGCTAACCGCAGCGTTTCCGACGCTGGCGATGAGCAATCGGCAGTTGATCGAGAACTCGTTGATCGAGGCGAACCGTTTTCAGGCCTTGGGCGAGTTGCGCGCCGCGACTTATGCGCGGCAGCTCTATAGCCCACGCCAGTTGTTCGAAGTGATGGTCGAGTTCTGGAGCAATCATTTCAACATCGAACACATCGACGGGCCGCTGCGCGAGTTCAAGACCGTCGATGATCGTGAGGTGGTGCGTCGGCATGCACTCGGCAAGTTTCGTGATCTGTTGCAGGCCAGCGCAAAGTCGGTGGCGATGCTTTATTACCTCGATAACTACACCAATGTCGCGACCGGCCCGAACGAAAACTACGCACGCGAACTGATGGAGTTGCATACGCTCGGCGTCGACGGCGGCTATACCGAGACCGACGTGAAGGAAGTTGCGCGCATCCTTACTGGCTGGTCGATCGACGCGCGCCTCGGCAATGGCACTGAAATCAGCTTCGTCTTTCGCACCCTGTCGCACGATATGGGCGCAAAGCGCGCACTCGACAACGAATTTCCGGCAGGGCATAGCCAGGATGAAGGCGAGCGCTTGCTCGACCTGCTCGCTGCGCATCCATCGACGGCTCGATTCATTGCACGCAAGCTGGCCATGCGTTTTGCGGGTGATGCGCCAGCATCGACGTTGATCGACGCGATGGCAGCGACCTTCATGGCGAGCGATGGCGATATCTGCGAAGTCCTGCGCACACTGTTCAACAGCAGTGAGTTCCGAAACTCGGCCGACCAGAAACTCAAGCGGCCGTCCGAATTCGTGGCCAGTGTGCTGCGTGCCACCAATGCCACGACGACCGGCAACTTCTACCGTCCGCTCACCGCAACACTGACGACATTGGGTCAGGTGCCCTACGGCTGGCCAGCACCGAACGGCTATCCCGACGTCATGGGCTACTGGATCAGCACCACGTCCGTGCTATCGCGCTGGAATTTCGTATTCGACTTGCTGGAGGGACGGTTGGCACCGCAGTTGCGCGTTGACTTGGCAGCAATGCTCGGTTTGGCGGCGTCGCCCGAGGCCATCGTCGATCAGTTGGCCACGCGGTTGTTGCGACGACCGTTGGCTGACGCCGATCGCGCGCAGTTCGTTGCTGTCGCCGCCAGCAATTCTTTGGCACGACGAGCGCTGCCAAGCGGCTTGCGATTGGCGCGCGCCCGCGATGTTGCGGCCCTGATGCTGTCATCTCCATACTTCCAATATCGTTGAGGAGTATCTTCCATGTCACTGACTCGACGAGGTTTTTTGCAGGGAACCAGCGCCTTGGCGGCGCTTTCCGTGACATCGCCACGGCTGGCGTTTGCCACTGATTCACTGGCGACGACACGCGGCACGCTGGTCGTGATTTTCCAGCGTGGCGGCATGGATGGACTGAACGTGGTCGTGCCGCATGCCGACAACGATTACTACCGGCTACGCCCAACGATCGGTATCCCGCGTCCTGGAACGACCGGTGGTGCGATCGACCTGGACGGTTTTTTTGGCATGAATCCAGCACTTTCGCCGTTGTTGCCGCTGTATCAGTCAGGCGAAGTTGCCTTCGTGCAGGCGACCGGTTATCGCCACGACAGCCGGTCACATTTCGAATGTCAGGACCATATCGAGCGCGGCACGCTGCATCTGCACGACATCACTTCCGGTTGGTTGAACCGGCATCTGGCAGTAGTGGGTGGCGACGCGAATTTTCAGGCAATCGGCTTCGGTGGTGCCATTCAAGGCAGCCTGCGTGGTGTGGCGCCGGTCATCGGTGTGAGTGATATCGCCGATTTCACGCTGGCAACGGATTCAGCACAAAAGGTCGTGCTCGAATCGGCGTTGGCGAATCTGTATGACGCGAACACGCTGTTTTCGGCGACATCGGCGCAGGCACTAGCTGCGGTCGATGAACTCGCGACGGCGCATCCGGCGCAGTATCCGATCGAGGGGGGTGCCAGTTATCCGAGTGGTGGGTTCGGCAGTCAGTTGCGCGAATTGGCTCAGATCATCAAGGCCGGCATGGGGCTGGAAGTGGCCTGCGTCGATATCGGTGGCTGGGACCATCATGCCGCGGTCGGCCAGGTGTTGCCGCCGCTGCTGACTGAGTTGGCGCAAGGGTTGCTGGCGTTCCGTACCGATCTCGGCGCACGTATGACGGATGTCACGGTGGTTACCCTGACTGAATTCGGTCGTCGCGCGTACCAGAACGCTTCGGGCGGCAGCGACCACGGCAGCGCCTTCAGCAGTATCGCGCTCGGCGGCGGCGTCAATGGTGGCCGTGTCTATGCCGACTGGCCTGGACTGCGCGACGCCGACCTGTTCAATGGCGATTTGAACGTCACCACCGATTACCGAACTTGGCTCGCTGAGTTGTTGGAAAAACGTACTGGAAACAGTGATATCGCCAGCGTCTTTCCAGAGCTTGCGGCAAGCCCCAGTCTGGGATTATTCCGCCCGAGCACCTGAACAACCGCGATCGTGACCAATAAAAAAGCCGGCGTGAGCCGGCTTTTTCAGTGCTACCGATCGATGCGTTTCAGCGCTGGCGCGCCTTGAAACGCGGGTTCGATTTGCAGATCACGAAAACTTTGCCGCGGCGACGGACAATCTTGCAGTCGCGATGACGGGCCTTCGCAGACTTGAGTGAGTTGAGGATTTTCATGGCAAAGGCCTGATTGGTCGTGAAGAAAGCACGCGACTTTAGCGGTGCGACCATTGCAACGCAAGACCAAGGCAACGAGCGGTCGTTTTTCGGTCGTGGTGCAGGGATTCGGCAGATTCTATGAAAGTGTGTCTAAGCTCGCGTTTTGCATCGTCTTTCATGGTACCCTCCGGGCGATTTTCACCCCTTAGAATCCTTTCCACATTTTGTCTGGAGTCCTCATGGCGCTGGAACGCACACTGTCCATCATCAAGCCCGATGCCGTTGCCAAGAACGTGATCGGCGAAATCTACTCGCGCTTCGAAAAAAACGGCTTGCGCGTTGTCGCTGCCAAGATGAAGCAGTTGTCGCAGGCAGAAGCCGAAGGTTTTTATGCCGTGCACCGCGAGCGCCCATTTTTCGGCGCACTAGTGAAGTTCATGATCTCTGGTCCGGTGATGATTCAGGCACTGGAAGGCGAGAACGCGGTCACGATGAATCGAGACTTGATGGGTGCTACTGATCCGAAGAAGGCAGACAAGGGCACGATCCGCGCCGACTTCGCTGATTCGATCGATGCCAATGCTGTGCACGGTTCCGACTCGGCTGAGAACGCCGCGATCGAAATCGCGTATTTCTTCTCGGCCACCGAAGTCAGCGGCCGCTGATCCGGAGTTCACGTGAGCGAAGTTGCTGCCACTGCTGCGCCGACCAAGGTCAATCTGTTTGATCTGGACCGTGCCGGGTTGCAGCATTTTTTCATCGGGCTCGGTGAGAAGAAATATCGTGCCGAGCAGGTGATGAAATGGCTGTACCACCAGCAAGTGGACAGCTTCGACGCGATGACCGATGTCGGTAAGGTGTTGCGCACCAAACTCGACGCTTGCGCCGAACTGGTGCTGCCGAAAGTGATGCACGAGCAGCAGTCGACCGACGGCACCACGAAGTGGGTGCTGGCCCTGCCGGGCGGCAACGCGATCGAAACCGTCTATATCCCGGAAACCAGTCGCGGCACGTTGTGCGTGTCGTCGCAGGTTGGGTGCTCATTGAACTGCAGTTTCTGCTCAACCGCGAAGCAGGGTTTCAACCGAAATCTCAGTGCTTCGGAAATCATTGGCCAAGTTTGGATCGCGAACCAGCGATTGAAGACACTGGGCCGTGGCGAGCGTCCAATCACCAACGTCGTGATGATGGGTATGGGCGAGCCGCTGTTGAATTTCGACAACGTGGTGATCGCGATGGACCTGATGCGCGATGACTTCGGTTTCGGTCTCGCCAACAAGCGCGTCACCTTGTCGACCGCCGGCTTGGTGCCGATGATCGATCTGTTATCCGAGCGCAGTGACGTCAGCTTGGCGGTGTCGCTGCATGCGCCCATCGACGAGCTGCGTGATCAGTTGGTGCCGCTGAACAAGAAATACCCGATCGCAGAATTGCTGGCAGCGTGCAACCGCTACGTCGTCAAGCGCCCACGCTCGTCGATTACTTTTGAATACACCTTGATGAAAGGTATCAACGATAAGCCCGAGTACGCGCGAGCGCTGGTTAAGCTGCTGCGACGGGTGCCGTCGAAACTGAATCTCATACCGTTCAATCCGTTCCCGGGCACCGAGTACGAGCGTTCCGACGCTGCCGCGATCGAGACCTTCAAGCAGATCGTGATGGAGGCGGGATTGATCGCCACTGTGCGCCGTACTCGCGGTGAAGACATCGATGCCGCCTGTGGTCAACTCGTCGGTCAGGTGCTGGATCGCACGCGTCGTTCGCGCGAACACCGTGCTCGCCTTGAAGGACACGTCGATGCGGCCTAATACCTTTTTGATCTGCTGCTGTATTACCTTGGCTGCCTGCGGTTCGACCAAGGACTTTTCGCGCGGCAAAGAGACCCATTTTTCGACCGCGACCGACAATATCGATACCCGCCCAAATAGCAACGAAGCCGGGAAGATCAATATTCAACTCGGTCAGGCATATCTGAGCCAAGGCAAGCTCGATATGGCGATGGACAAACTCAAGAAAGGCGTCGAGCTTTCACCGCGAAATCCGGATGGCCATACCGTCATCGCAGTGCTCTACGAGCAACTCGGTAATGCCGAAATGGCGAGCAAGCACTATCAAGAGGCGCGCAAGCTGGCACCGGAATCCGGCCTCACCGCCAACAATCTCGGGCGCTTCCTGTGTAGCCAAGGTCAATACGACCGGGCTGATGGGTTATTTGCTTCGGCGCTGATGGATCCGTTCTACCGGTCACCGGAAACAGCGCTACTGAACCGCGGCGGTTGCGCGATGTCAGCAGGCAAACTCGACGTCGCGTCAGAAAGTCTGCGGCTCGCACTCGAGCGCAATCCGAATATGCCGGATGCACTTTATCAATCGGCAACGTTGGCGATGCTGCGTAAGGACCCGATGCGTGCGCGCGCCTTCATGGAGCGTTACCTCGGCACCGCGACGGTCTCACCGCAGGCCTTGGTTTTCGCAATTGAGATCGAGCAGTCGCTGGATGACAAACGTGCCGTGGCACGCTACCGCGAGCGGCTAATCCAGGAATTTCCGGAGTCCGCCGAGGCGGAATCCCTCAACCGCACTATGGATTCACGATGACGCGCGCTCCTCGATCTCGCAAGAAGAAGTCGGCCAAAACGATTGATCCGACGCTCGTAGCCACGGCCGCGAGCAGCGAATCTCTGGACCTACCTTTGCCTGCCGCGGACATGGCGGCAGACGAACTGGCGATCAATGCCGCACCGATGGACGTGACCAATGGCACGGAATCCGTCGAAATGGTTCAAGTTGCGATGCCGGCGGAACTTCTGGTCGACGCTGATACTGGCGACGTCGAGCCGATATTGCAGGTTGCCGAGCGCAGCACCTTGCGCGTCGATGTCACCGAAGATCGTTCGCATCTCGGTCCACGCCTGCGTGCCGCGCGCGAAGTGCGCGGCTGGTCGCGTGAGGATGTCGCGCATCGCCTGCACGTGCCGACAACCATCGTCGCCGACATCGAAGCCGAACGCTTCGAACGCTTGGGCGCACCGATTTATCTGCGAGGGTACCTTAGCAAGTACGCGCAACTCGTTGATCTTCCTATGGTCGTAGTCAATCGTGTGCTGGAAGGCATGAGCGAGCCGACATTGAAGGCATCGACCGAGACCCCGCGCGTGGCCGCGACTTGGGAACGCTATCGAGTGGCGGTTATCGGTGGTGTGATCACGCTGGCGGTCGCGATTCCGGTACTGACCTTGGTGGCGAATCGCGGCATCAATGCGCCAGTGCCGCAGGTGCGTAGCCTTGATGAGTCCGAATTGGTCGAGTCGGCCTTACCGGCACCGTCGTTGCCAACCACGATTGCGGCACAAGACCTCGCGACCAGCACCATTGATGTTGGGTCGGGTTCAGGTTCGGGGCTCGAATTCAAATCGGAATCGGCATCGGTGGACACGCTCACCGCGACCACCCCGGCGCCGGTCAATGTGGCGTCGCAAGAGCCGTCGCTGATGGCGTCAATGACAGGATTCTCAACGCCTGTAACCACCGGCATGCATGTGCTCGAAGCACGTTTCCGCGAGGACAGTTGGATCGAAATCTTCGATGCGGACGGTCATGTGATCGAGCAAAATCTCGTCCGCGCCGGCCAGAGCCGTCGTTACGAGTCCACTGGCGCGGTCAGCATCAAGATCGGTAATGTGAGCGGCGTCGACGTGCAGGCGGATGGTAATCTGATCGACCTTGCCGCTCACGCCCGCGCCAACGTCGCGCGCCTGCGCCTGTTCGAGGAATCGGCCGCAACGCCGACACCTTGAGTCCATCCGGGACGCGATCGCGTCTCTGCAACAACGGGAAAGAAGCATGTCTCTTGAAGAACTCGACGAACACGAGCGCAGTGAGCACGTCCGCGAATGGGTGCGCAAAAACATTGGCTCGATCGTGCTGGGATTGGTTGCCGGTATCGGCGCGATCTACGGCATGGAGCAGTGGGGCCACTACCGCCAGCGTAATGCTGGCCTCGCCGGTGATGATTATCGAGTCTACGCTGAGGCGGTGATCAAGAAGGATGCGACAGCAGTCGCAACTTTGGGCAAGAGCCTGCGTGACAAGTATCCAGATTCGCCATATGCATCAATGGTCGCGCTGAACGATGCCGCCACTGCGGTGACTGACGGCAAGACCGATGCAGCGCTGACCTCGCTGGAATGGGCGGAAGCGCATGCCACGATGCCGGAGGTGAAGTCGCTGTCGATGTTGCGTCGCGCGCGCCTGCTGATCGCTATCGGCAAGGCCGATGCAGCGCTGGAACTGGCGAACAAGGTCGAAGGTGACGGCTTCAAACCGTTGGCGGCCGAAGTCCGTGGCGACGCGTTGCTGGCGCTGAAACGCAATAGTGAGGCGATCGCTGCTTATGATGAAGCGCTGGTCGGCCTCGATTCAGGGGCAACGCGACGTTCCATCGTCGAGATGAAGCGCGACGATCTCGCAAGCACCAAGGTGGGCAGCTGATGAAGCGCTCCGTCCTGCTGATCGTGTTGTGCGTGCTGGGCCTGAGCGGTTGCGAATGGCTGAAGGGTCGTTCGACCAAGGACAATCTGGATCCGCCGGCCGAATTGATTGATTTCGACGCGACGGCACCGGTCCGAAAAGCGTGGTCAGTTGGCCTCGGTGGAGGTATTGAACGCAGCGGCACGCGTCCGCGACCGGTTGAGACGGACGGCGTGGTCTACGCGTCTGATTTGGAAGGTTCGGTGGTCGCCACCGATTTGATCAGTGGCAAGCAGCGTTGGCGGATCGATGCCGATAAACGTCTTTCCTCAGGCCCTGGCGTGGGCGAAGGACTGGTCGTGGTCGGCGGACTTGATGGCGATGTGATCGCACTTGATCGCGACACTGGCTCGGCCAAGTGGGCGACGAACGTATCCTCGGAAGTATTGGCCAGCCCAGCCATTGCCGATGGCATCGTGGTCATCCGCAGCAATGACGGCCGCGTCTTTGGACTGAATGCGACCGACGGTGCGCGGGTATGGTTGTTCGATCGTGGCGTTCCCTTGATCAGCTTGCGTGGCAACGCCGCGCCGGTGCTGCGCGATGGTCAGGTTTATGTTGGTTACGACAATGGCAAGGTCGTCGCGTTGCAGTTGGCGGACGGAAACCAGCTATGGGAACAAACCATCGCCACGCCGGAAGGTCGTACCGAACTTGAGCGTATGGGCGATATCGATGGCGAGATCGTCGCCAGCGACGGCGAGTTGTACATGGTCACCTATCGCGGCCAGGCTGCAGCGTTGGCGCGCGATTCCGGGCGCGTGCTGTGGACCCGTGATATGTCGTCATTCACTGGTGTCAGCGTCGCCGCCAACGAGGTTTATCTCAGTGATGCCGACGGCTCGGTTTGGGCACTTGATCGTCAAAGCGGCAGTTCGCTGTGGAAGCAGGATGCGTTGGCGCATCGTTGGCTGACTACGCCGGCGGTCTATGGCGACTATTTGGCGGTTGGCGATTACGACGGCTACCTGCATATTCTGACGCGCAAGGACGGCACTACTGCAGCGCGTTTCCGACCGGCGGATAAAGCAATTCTCGCGGCGCCTCTGGTTGTCGGCGCACACGTGTTGGTCGAGTCCACCGACGGTGAACTTGCGGCCTTCGTGCTCGAAGCTGCGAACTGAAACCTTCGGGGAGTCCAACATGTTGCCAGCCGTTGCGCTTGTTGGGCGCCCGAATGTCGGTAAGTCCACGTTGTTCAATGCGATCACGAATACGCGCGACGCGCTCGTTGCCGATGAACCCGGTGTGACGCGTGACCGTCACTACGGGGTCTGCCGCACCGCCGCACGCGCATTCGTCGTCGTCGATACCGGTGGTCTGACCGACGATCGTGGATTACTTGCCGAACTCACCGTGCGCCAGTCGTTGGCGGCGGTGGACGAGGCTGCGGTTGCCGTCTTCGTTGTTGACGCGAAAGATGGCATGACCGCCGCGGACGAAACCATCCTCGCGCAACTGCGTCGTTATGGCCGTCCGATCATTCTCGCCGTGAACAAGACCGACGGCCGTGACCTGCAGGACTCAGTCAACGAATTCTCGGCGCTCGGTCTGGCGCGAGTTTTGCCGATGGCGGCATCGCATCGTCGTGGCGTTCCCGAGTTGCTCGAAGCGATTGACGACCTCTTGCCTGAAGAGATCGATGCCGAGGAATTGCCTGATGAAGCCGGCGTGCGCGTCGCCATCATTGGCCGCCCGAACGTCGGCAAGTCGACGTTGGTCAATCGCCTACTCGGCGAGGAACGTGTGATCGCCAGTGAAGTGCCGGGCACCACGCGTGATGCGATCGAAGTGCCCTTGCATCGTGATGGTCGTGACTATGTGTTGATCGATACCGCCGGCGTGCGGCGCAAGGGCCGGGTCGAGGAAGCGATTGAAAAATTCAGTGTGATCAAAACCTTGCAGGCGTTGGAACGCGCGCATGTGGCGGTGTTGATGGTCGATGCCGCAGAAGGCGTGACTGATCAGGATGCGTCCGTGCTTGGCTATGCGCTTGATGCCGGTCGGGCACTGGTCGTCTGCGTGAACAAATGGGATGGCCTTGGCGAATACCAACGCGACCGCTGTGAGAGTGAACTCGCGCGCCGCCTTGATTTCGTACCGTGGGCCGAGCGTATGTTTATTTCGGCCAAACATGGCTCTGGTCTGCGCGAACTGATGGCCGCAGTCGATCGCGCGTATGCGTCATCGATCGTCGATCTCGGTGCCAGTGAAGTGACCAAGGCCGTCGAAATCGCCGTCGAAAGTTTCCAGCCGCCGATGGTCTCCGGCAAGGTCGCCAAGATCCGCTACGCGCATATGGGGGGACGCAATCCGCCGCGCATCGTGTTGCATGGTTCGCGCTTGGATTCGCTCCCGGCCAGTTATGTGCGCTACCTCGAGAACTTCATGCGGCGTCGTTACAAGCTGGTTGGCACGCCGGTCGTGATCGAAACCCGCGCCGGTGCGAATCCGTTTGCCGGCAAGAAAAACGTGTTGACCGACAAGCAGGTCCAGCGTCGCCGGCGCTTGATCCGCCACGTCAAGCGCTGAGTACACGGCGCGCACCGATTCGATCAGTCGTGGTGCCGAATACGGCATACTTGCCTCGGTAAAAGAGAGCAAGCAAATGACAGGGCGAACTCAGGTTACAGGCGGCATTCTGGCGGGTGGTCGTGGCTTGCGCATGGGCGGTGTCGACAAAGGCCTCGTGCTGCATGAAGGCCGTGAACTGGTCGCGCATATGATTCAGCGCCTGAAGCCGCAGGTACACGGCATCGTGATCAGTGCCAACCGAAATGTTGATCGATATTCGCAGTTCGGCTATCCGGTTTTTACCGACGAGGACGATGGCTTCCTCGGGCCACTGGCCGGCATTGCCCGCTTGCTGCGTGAGATCGATAGCGACTTTCTGGTCACGACACCGTGCGATACGCCCGATTTCCCCGACGATTTGGTGCAACGCTTGCTGACGCGCCAGCACGAAACCGGTGCCGATGCCGTCGTCGCCCATGATGGCGAGCAACGCCAGTTTCTGTTCACGCTGTATCGGCGCCAATTGGCGGATTCCGCAGCAGCGGCGCTTTCCAGCGGCGAGCGTGCGCTGTGGCGCTGGCATGAGGACCTGAACTTGGCTGAGGCGCAGGTTCAAGGCAGTGCAGCGTTTGCGAATTTGAACACCCGCGCAGACCTCTAACCGATGACGTCGCCGACCCCCTTCGATGTGGCTGCGAAACGGTTACGCGACGACGCCGTCGCGCGGCTGTTGCCGGCGGAATCAGTGCCGCTGGATCAGGCGCTGGGGCGCGTATTGGCTGCGGCGGTGGTGGCGCCGATCAGCGTTCCAGGGTTCGCGAATACCGCGATGGATGGCTATGCCTTGCGCACCCAAGGCCGTGGTGCGCGCGTCGGCCAGTCATTTCGTTGCATTGATCTTGCGTTGGCGGGCGCGGCGGGCCAAGCCATCGACGACGCCGCGGTCTGTGTCGAAATCGCGACCGGCGCAGTCTTGCCGGACCATGCCGATGCAGTGGTGCAATACGAACTGACGACGCGAACTGGCGATTGCGTAACGCTGCAGGCCGACGTCGTCAGCGGTTCGAACGTGCGCGGAGCGGAGGACGATTACGCACGTGGGCAGCTCGCATTGCCGGCGGGTCGCATCATCGACGCCGGGGCGATCGGCGTGCTGGCGGGTTTCGGCGTCGGTGATGTGTTGGTTCGGCGGCGTCCGCGCATTGCTGTTGTCGTGACTGGCTCGGAATTGCAGCCGGCCGGCGCGGCCTTGGCGCGCGGCCAGATTCATGACAGTAACTCGTCGACCTTGCGCGCTTTGCTCGGCAGCGTTGCAGAATCGCTGCAGATGATTGGTCCGCTGGCTGATGACCGCGATCTGCTCGCTGACACGCTGCGCGATACCGCGCGGACGCATGACGTGCTGGTGACTACCGGCGGCGCTTCCGCTGGTCGTGCCGATTTCATTCCCGGATTGGTCGGTGAACTGGGCGAGATCAGCTTGTGGAAAGTCGCGATGCGTCCGGGCATGCCGTTCTTGTATGGCCGCATCGGAACGTGTGCGGTCTACGGCCTACCTGGGAATCCAGTGTCGGTGTTCGCGAGCATGTTGAGCTTGGTCTTGCCGGCACTGCATGCGATGCAGGGCCGCAACCCGGTTGGCACGCAGTACGCCAGTTTGGCCATCGCCGCACGCAAGTCGCATGGTCGGCTCGAATGGCGACGCGGGGTGCTCGCCAGTCTGCCAGATGGCCGCCGCGTGATTCGACCGCATCCGGCGCAGGGATCAGGCATGTTGCGTGGCGTGGCTGAATCGAATGCATTGTTTCGTCTCGATGCCGAGGTGCGTGCGCTTGGCGCAGGACAAATCGTTGAAGTGCTGCCATTTTCGGTATGAGTTCAATGCTGCCACCGCTTGAAATCGAGGTGATCGAAGCGCGCGCTGCGCATGCGCGTGGCGGGCTGTTCCTTGACGTGCGCGAAGCCGCCGAGCAGACACAAGGTATTTGCTTGGGTGCGACTTGTATCGCGCTATCGAACGGTATCGACGCGATCCTCGACTGGGCGCGTGCGCAATCGGTGCCGGTACATGTGCTGTGTGCTGTGGGCGCTCGCTCATTGCACGTCGCACAGGTCTTGCGCGCGGCGGGTATCGCCGCGACCTCGGTGCATGGCGGTATGCAGCAATGGCGTTTGCAGGGTGGGGCGATCGCGACGCCAGTCACGACGGCGGTCGCCGATGACCGATACCTGCGGCATCTGCTGCTGCCGGAAGTCGGTGCGGCTGGGCAATTGCGCCTGCAGCAATCACGCGTGGCCATCGTCGGTGCCGGTGGGCTCGGTTCTCCGGCAGCGTTCTACCTCGCGGCGGCCGGCGTTGGGTGTATCCGTTTGATTGACGACGACGTCGTCGAACGCAGTAACTTGCAGCGCCAGATCCTGCATCGCGACGATCGCATCGGCGCGCGCAAAGTCGATTCCGCCGCCGCGACATTGTCGGCGCTGAATCCTTGCGTGCGCATCGAGCCGATTGCGCAGCGTCTGTCCGCAGCCAATGCCGAAGCGCTATTCGATGGCTGCGATGTCGTGATTGATGGCGCCGATAATTTCCCGACTCGACAACGGATCAATGCAACTTGCCTGACACTCGGCCAGCCATGGGTGTACGGCGCGGTGCATCGCTTTGAAGGCCAGGTCAGCGTGTTCGATCCACGCCGCGGGCGTGGCGTCACGCCGTGCTACCGCTGCCTGTTTCCGGAGGCACCACGACCTGAGGATGCGCCCAACTGCGCCGAAGCCGGTGTACTCGGCGTGTTACCCGGCATCATCGGCAGCTTGCAGGCGAACGAGGCGATCAAGCTGTTGCTTGACCTCGGTGAACCGCTCGTTGGGCGGCTGTTGTTGTTCGATGCGTTGGCGATGCGCTTCCGAGAGTTGCGTTACGGCGCTGATCCACAATGTCCCGGATGCAGCGCGCAGGCGACCGATACCGGATTGCTGGATAGCCACGCACCGTTTTGCACGGCCGGTTGATCACTTCTGGAAGGTCGCTTTCCACTCGGCATAAGGCATGCCGTAGACGTGATGACGCGCCTCTTCCATGCCGATGACTTCGCCGCCTTGCTCGGCCGCTGATCGATACCATTCGGCAAGGCAGTTGCGACAGAACCCGGCGAGGTTCATTAATTCGATGTTTTGGACATCAGTACGTTTGCGCAGATGGGCGACCAGACGTCGGAATGCCGCAGCTTCGAATTCGGTGGTATCGGACATCAGTGATCACTCCGCATGAACTCATCAGCGTCGATGCTGCCATGAATATGTCGCGCCGTGCTGCGCCGCAGCGCGCACAAGCTCGCTAGACTTCGCGGCTATATGACATCGAGATACTTTTTTCCAATCATTGGCGTGATCGTCGGTCTGATCCCTGGCGGAGTCGTTTCCGCCGTGGTTACGCCGCATCCGATCTCATTGAACTCGCTGCAGATCGACACCCGCAGCGTCGCAGCCATCGCTTCGACGGCCCCGCCCGACGCGGCCTTGCTAGTGCAATTTCGCGCCCCAGTGACGGCGGCGCAGCGTGCCGCACTTGCCGGCGTTGCGACGATTTACGCCTATTTGCCCGAAGATGCCTTTCTGGTGCGCATGACGGATGCCGATTCCTTTCAGCGCCTCGCTGCGACCGGGGTCGCTTGGTCGGCGCCATGGCAATCGGCGTACAAAGTCGGCCGTAGCGTGCGTGCGGCAGCTGGCAACCCAGACGGCAAGCGCAGTCGTCAGCTGATGCTGCAAGTGTTTCCGGATCGAGATCTCGATGCTGTGCTCGCCAAACTGCAGGCGATGCAGGTGCCGGGTATCGGCGCATCGGCGCAGGGCAAGTTGTTTTCGCGTTTGCGCCTGCATTGGACGACTGCGGAGATCGCCGCAAACGCCGATCGCGTCGCATCACTCGCCGAGGTGTTCTGGCTCGATTTAGAGCCACGACGCACACTGCTCAACGACACTACGGTCTGGGTTGGCCAATCCGGATTGGCCGGCAGTCAAACGACGCCGGTATTTGCCAACGGCATCCACGGTGAAGGCCAGATCGTCGCGATACTCGACACTGGCATCGATCCGGACATGTGCTATTTCCGCACTACCGGGCTCGGCCTACCGCCGACCAATGCCTGCAACAGCGGCGTCACCATCGACCCAGCTCAGCGCAAGATTCTCGGCGTCAATTTCCTGGCAACAGGAGAATGCGCGGGCGGAATTTCGGTCAGTGAATGGGATACACAGAATCACGGTACCCACGTCGCCGGAACCGTGGCCGGCGACAACCTTGCCAATCCGATCGGGCACGATGCCGGCGACGGCATGGCACCAGCCGCGAAGCTGGTGATTCAAGACGGTGGTTACGCGGTCGACAGTTGTGGAGACCTACCCGGCATTGGTTGTCCAGTCGTGGACTTGAATCCGATCTTCCAGCAGACCTATGACCAAGGTGCGCGCATCCATAGCAATTCATGGGGCGACAACGAAGATGATCCGACGCAGAACGACTACACGGCGGGTAGTCAGGACGTTGATGAGTTCATGTGGAATCACAAGGATTTCCTGATCTTCTTCGCCGCTGGCAATTCCGGGCCGGGGACCGCCAGCGTCGGCAGTCCGTCGACGGCGAAGTCCGCAGTCTCGGTGGGGGCGACGCAACGTTCGACCAATGCGACGAACATGGCGTCGTTTTCGTCCTGCGGCCCGACCGACGATGGGCGTCGCAAGCCCGAGATCACGGTGCCGGGTTCGAGCATTGTCTCGGCCGGCAATGACTTCAATACCGGCTCGAACAACTGCAGCACACGCTCGATGTCCGGCACCAGCATGGCCACGCCCGGCGCCGCTGGCCTGACTGCGCTGATCCGCCAGTACTACACCGATGGCTACTATCCGAGCGGAAATGCGGTCGTCGCGAATGCCATGATTCCAAGCGCGGCATTGATGCGCGCAACGCTGGTGAACTCGGGGCAGAACATGTCCGGTGCAACGGTGATGCCATCGAACTGCCAAGGATGGGGTCGCGTCACCCTGGATGACGCGCTGTTCTTCCCCGGTGATGCGCGCGTGCTTTGGGTACGCGACGATGCAACCGGTTTGGCCGATGCCGCGAGCGAACGCCGCTTCGAATTCATTGCCAGTGCCGGCCAGCCGTTGAAAATCTCGTTAGCCTGGACCGATTTCCCGTCGACACCGGCGGCGTTTCCGCATCTGGTGAATGACCTCGATCTCATCGTCGAGCACGCCGGTACGACCTACCTCGGCAATGTCTGGAGTGGCGGCCAATCGGTTGCCGGTGGCAGTGCCGATCGCCTAAATACGCTGGAACAGGTGCTCGTTAGTGCGCCCGCCAGTGGCTCGTTGCTGGTGACGGTGCGTGCTCACAACATCCCGAGTGGACCACAACCGTTCGCCATCATCGTCACTGGTGCCGTGAGTCCGGCTCCTTACCGCGTGTTCGACGACAGCTTCGAATAACGCGCAGCCTCAGTCGCGTGCGCGAATGGCTTCCGAGAAGTCGCCGGCATCGGCCGCGCGCGCGGCACGTTCATTGATGCGAAATGCGTTGCGATAGCGGTCACGCGGCAATTCGGTGTCGATCAAGCCAAGGTCATAGGCGAAGTCGTCGGTATAGCCTGGCAGTAAGGTCGTCAGGCTAAACGGCACGCGTCCTGGGGCGATGTCATCGATATGGTCGACGATATTGCTGGTGCAGGTGTTGGTCAGCGTGTTGTAGAACTCCGGCTGTGCGGCCATCGTATTCGCGCGCTCCAGCATCGACACGAACAGCGCACGCATCCGCACCGGTGTGCTGCGGACCGGGTAAAGGAATACATCGTCCTTGCGGTGGTTGGCGCGCAGCCCGATCAAGTCGCGCTCGTCGCCGATCACGTACATCAGTTCATATTGGCGCAGTACGCCGAGCCACGGCGAGAATGACTCACCGCGTTCCTTGCGAATCTCGACCGAGATTGCGAGGTACTGGCCATCGGCGAAACCGAAACTGAGGAAAGTGTGGGCCGGGCCGCGCCAGTCCGCGAAGGGTTCGACGACAAACCAGACCGAATTGAGGCGCGCAAGGTCGTAGCGACGTTCTTCCCAATGCACGTCGAAATCGTCAACTGCGCGATATCGCGTATTGCGGACGTTGTGCACGAGAACATGGTCACCGTGGATCTCCGCCGTCGCGAGCTGGGCCTGATCGGCGTTCCAGTCGCGTTGGTTCGACGGGTGCAGGCAAAATACGAGCAGCGTGTATGCCGCGAGCAGCAGTAGCGAAATGCGAAGTAGCCAACGCCGCATCACGCGGCGTC
>Ga0073902_10000956_pt1 | contig 16120 bp, 18 predicted proteins | sample KloWWTmeKNB19Kit_FD_66667 | JGI IMG/M metagenome (GOLD analysis project Ga0073902, IMG submission 66667) | Active sludge microbial communities from Klosterneuburg, Austria, studying microevolution and ecology of nitrifiers - Klosterneuburg... | ecosystem: Engineered > WWTP > Aerobic digester >...
GGATCGCCTTGGGCCACGCGAAGAGGCCGCCGAAAGCGAGTCCGTCGAGCGAGGTCTTGTCGAAATGGCCGCGTTCTACCTGGAAGAAGACTCCCGCGTGGCAGTTGCCGTGTGTGGGCGGAGACATGAACTGGCAGGGGCAGCCCCAGGCGCAGTTGCAGTTCGTGACATCGAATCCCTGGATGCGCCAATCGACTCGAGCCATGGTCCTTCTCCTCGAGTGCAGAGGCGCAATCCTATGCCTCGACTCAGCCGTTCGCTACCTGCGGCTCCGGCAGCGGTTCGAGCGGCATTTCAGTCGCGGCGGCAGTCGCGGCGACCGGCACGGGGACGATCTTCGGGATTGGCCCGTCGCCGTGCAGGCGCTGGCGGGTGTTCTCGAGCCAGCGCTCGATGTGACGGCGAAAACGCGCAATCGCCTCGGCGCGCAGCCTCGTGATGATTTCCCCGCCGCCCTGCAGTTCCTGCGCTGCGGAAACCTGCCACCACCACTGCAGCCGATCGAGGCGTTGGTCGTCGAGATAGGGGAGCGTAATGGTGAAACGCCGGCCGGCGCGCGTCGGCGCGGTTTCGGCATGTGCGAAGTAGTCCTCGAGTGCGCGCGGCAGTTCCATGTGCGACATGCGAAACCCGGAAGCAGCAGGATTGCTCCGCATCATAGCGAAAATTCAGCGAGTGCGAGCCCCCGATCTGATCCCGAGGCCCCCCGCCCGGGTGGATGGCGCCCCGTGCTCAGGCGATCAGGTAGCCGCCATCGACATTGAGCGCGACCCCGGTCGTGTAGCTGGCCGCGGGCGACACGAGATAGAGCACTGCGCCAGCCATTTCGTCGGGCTGCGCGACACGATTCATCGGCACGTGCGGCAGAACCTTTTCGAGCACTGCGGGGTTGCGCGTGAGCGCGGCGGCGAACTTCGTGTCGGTGAGCCCCGGCAGCAGCGCGTTGACGCGTATGCCCTGCGGCGCGCACTCGCGCGCGAAGGCCTTCGTCATCGAGATGACCGCGGCTTTCGTGATCGAATAGACACCCTGCATCGGCCCGGGAATCACGCCATTGATCGAGGCCACGTTCACGATGCTGCCACCGCCGCCTTTCGCCATCAGCTTGGCCGCCGCCTGCGACATGAAGAAGTAGCCGCGGATGTTCACGTCGATCGTCTTCTGGAACGCGCCTGGGTCGATCGACGTGATCGGGCCGAAATGCGGATTCGTCGCGGCGTTGTTGACGAGAATGTCGAGCCGGCCGTGCCCTGCCTCGATTACCGTGAAGATTCTCTCGATCTCTGCCAGTTCGCCGATGTGACAGGCAAGGGCGGTGGCCTTGCCGCCTGCTTCACGGATCGACGCGGCTACGGCTTCGCAGGCGTCCTGCTTGCGGCTCGAGACGATCACCCGCGCGCCTGCGCCGGCGAGCGCGTGCGCGATCGATTCGCCGATGCCGCGCGAGGCGCCGGTGACGAGGGCGATGCGGCCGGAGAGATCGAACGAGGGTGCGGTGCTCATGGGTCCGGCTAGCCTAGGCGCGGGCGTGGAATCATTCAAATGGATGTTGAGCATCCGCGGAGATCAAGTGTCTCGTGGTGTTCTACTCAATCATCAACAGGAGGGGGCCGTGGTTCGACGGCGGCAAATCGTGAGACGAGCGCCCTGCACGAGCAAGGCGGAATCGCTGTGATCAAGCGGCCGCGTCTGTGCTCTCCTCGAACAGCCGCACGTAGGCGTCATGGCGGAAGCGGCGGTGGCGAGCCTGCCCCGTCACCTCGCGCAGTACACACTCGGCGCAACGAGCCGCTGCACGATCTGGTTCGCTCCCGCGAAAGTGGTCCCCAGCAGGTTCTGGACATCCTTCACGCTGAGGATCGGCTGCTAATAGAGCCGCTCGAGCACACGATGACCAATGCCCGCTGCACGCCCGAGTTGATCGGTGATGGCGCGCCGATGCTGTTCGCGCAGCTCGAGGATGCGGGGCGTAGGTGGAATTGGCGAGCATCCGCGTTTCGCGCTGATAATCAAAGGATTGCGGTCTTGAGATCACAAGAACCAGCCGCAATTGGTGACCGCCAAACGAAGCGGCCCGCCGTTTGCCCGATTTCCGGTCATTTTCGATGCGAATGCCCTTTGAGAGTGGGACGACGACCACTGCAGAATGCAAATGCATCACAAGAGCGGCGACCTGTCGGTTGACTGCAGTCGGTGGCCGAACGTACGCACTTCCCGTTGCCAGCCGGGGTTTTTGTAGTTACAGTAAACATGCGCGTCACCTACGATCCGGCCAAGCGCGCCAAGACATTTGAGGGTCGCGGCCTGGATTTCGATGATGCGGCTGTGGTCTTTGCTGGCACCACCTTTGAGGTTGAGGACACGCGCCGAGACTATGGAGAGACGCGGATCATCTGCTACGGGTGCTTGCAGGGTCGACTCGTAGTGATCGGCTACACACCGCGAGGTGGCGATCGTCACGTATTCAGCATGAGGAAAGCCAATGCCCGGGAAGAAGCGCTCATCGCGCCACTCCTTGCAATCTGATCTGGCTCGTGTGGATGCGCACGTCATCAAGCCGAAGGAGTACGAGGAACTCCCCGACCTGACGTCGGAGATGCTTGAACACGGCACGATCAACAAGGGCGGTCGCCCGGCCTCGGCCAATCCGCGCAAGCTCATCACCATCCGTCTGCCCGCGAATGTCATCGCTCGCTGGAAATCCACGGGCCCCGGTTGGCAGACACGAATGGCGGATCGGCTCAGCAAGGTTCGCTAGGCGGATTCTGGAATCACGACCGGCGTACGAAGTGGCGGAGTGCCTCGTACCATTTCAGGGTCACCTTGCAGCGCCAGCCTGACTGGGCGGCAACGCGCGCTCATCAACGCCGCGGCCTGCGCTGTCCGACTGGCAACCCACTCGCCCGCCTAAGCCCCGCCTCTCCAAACCTCTGACGAATGGCATCGAGCGCTGAGTCGAGCGGTGGCGGCTGTGGCACAGCGCCCGCCGCGAACAAATCAAACTGGGTGGCCGGCGCCAGCTCCGACACGCCAACGCCGAGCAATCGAATGCGCGCCCGCGGCTGCTCACCACGCCACCGCCGCAAAAGATCAGTCGCCGCGCGGCCGATCACGCGGCCATCCTGCGTCGCGGGCTCGATCTGCTGCTGGCGTGTGAAGGTCGCGAAATCCGCGCGGCGCACTTTCACCGCGATGCAGCCCGCGGCGAGGCTCTTCGCGCGCAGGCGCGCGCTCGCGCGATCAGCGAGCGCAAGCAGCTCCGCTTCGATGCGCGCGGGGTCCGAGAGATCGGTGTCGAAGGTTTCCTCGGCGCTGATGGAAAGATCCTCGCGCTCGGCGAGCACCGGGCGATCGTCGATGCCGGCCGCGCGCTCGCGCAGGCGCTGCGTGTCGCGGCCGAAGAGCGGCCAGAGCACCGCGTCGGGTGCGCGCCGCAGTTCGCCGAGCGTCGCGAGCCCCGCGCGCTCGACTTCATTGCCCTTCTTGCGCCCGAGGCCCGGCAGGCGGCGAATGGACAGCGCGTCGAGCCGGTCGGGGAGCGAGGCGGCGGTGATCACGGTCAGGGCGTCAGGCTTTTCGAGGTCGGAAGCGATCTTCGCGACGAGCTTGTTCGGCGCGACGCCCACGGAGGCATTGAGGCGGGTGCGCGCCAGGATCTCGGCCTTGATCCAGCGCGCGATCGCCACTTCGTCGCCGAGCAGCGCGCGGCTCGCGGTGACGTCGAGGAAGGCTTCGTCGAGCGAAAGGCCCTCGACGAGCGGTGTCACTTCGTGGAACACCGCGAACACCTGCTGCGACACGGCTTTGTAGTGCGTCATGCGCGGGTGGATGCACACGGCCTGCGGGCACAGCGCCAGCGCGCGGTTCATCGGCATCGCGGAGTGCACGCCGAACTTGCGAACGACGTAGTTCGCCGCGGCCACGACGCCGCGCGCGCTCGTTCCGCCGACGATCACCGGCCGACCGGCGAGCGAAGGGTCGTCGCGCTCCTCGACCGACGCGTAGAACGCGTCCATGTCGACGTGCAGGATCGCGCGTTCGCGCGCGGCGGCCATCAGAGTGTCGCGACGCTGAAGAGGACCGTGAACACCAGCATAACGAGGCTCACGACCAGGTACACGCCGCCCATGCAGACGTATTTGGCGAGCGTTCGACGGCGCCCCTGGCCGTAGTAGACGCGCATCGCGCGATAGAGGTACCACGCGAGCCAGAGCAATTCCGCGCCCTTCAGCAGGTTCTCGGCGAGCCCGCCCCGCAACAGCCAGGACAGCGGCAGGAGCAGGGTGCCGAGCAGGAACACCATCGCATGGTTGTGGATGAAGAACAGCAGGTGTTCGACGTAGTAGCGACGAGGCCGCCAGTAGAGCAGCAGCATGAACGCCGCGATCAGCGGCAGGAAGAGGAACATCGCGCGCGGTACGTTTTGCGCGAAGGCGCGGCCGAGTGCCTTCCTGTCGGCGAGTGATTTCTGGCAGCCGAGCACGAGCCGCGGCTGGAGCCACGCGGCGCCGGGGCCCTGGTATGACAGGGCATCGCAGTAGACGCCCTTGGTGACCGGTTCGCCGGACCCGGTGCCCGCCCGGCTCCCGACCCGCAGGAGCTCAGCGTCGGGCAGCAGCGCGAGCACAAGGAAGAACAGCAGGCTGACAACGAGGTAGAGCCGAAACGGCGGCAGGTAACGCTGGCGGCGGCCGGCGAAGAACTCGCGCGTCAGGAAGCCGGGGCGCACGAGCAGTGGCCAGAGCGTGCGCCAGAGGCGCGAGTCCGCGTGCGACAGTCCCTCGAACGCTTCGGCGAGAAAGTGGCCGAGCGAGTGCACATGGCGGTCGTCACGCTGGCCACAAGCCGCGCAGAACTTGCCGGTGAGCCCGGCGCCGCAGTTGAGGCAGCGCTGGTCCGGTGGCGGTCCGCCGGCATCGGTCGTCGCAGCGGCAGCCCCCTCAGCCACGCGCAGGCGACCTACGCGAGCCGCCGGTCGGCGGTGTCCGCTGCGCGCGCCGCCGCGTCAGGCTGCGCCTGCACGCCCAGCTCGTGCGGCGCGAAGTCGTCGACGTTGATCAGGTGCATCACCTTGCGGTCGAAGTCGCGCAGCATCGCAGCCTCCGTTTCTGAAAGGATGCCGAGCGCGAGGCCCTGCTGGATCTGGCCCGGCAGGTCGAGCGCGGTGATCCGGCCGGTCTTGACGCCTTCGACGCGCAGGCGCTTCTCGAGCGGCTCGGCGGTCTGCGACAGCACCAGCGCCTCCTGCAGCAAGCCGAGCGCGTTCCCCGGCTCAAGCGTGCGATAGACGTGCACGCACAGTCGGTCACGGGTGTCGGTGGGCATCGTGACGAGTTCGGCGAGCTTGCGTCCGAGGCGGTCGCCAGGAGCGAAATAGGTCAGGCCGCGCGGGAAGATCAGCAACCGCATCAGCCCTGCGAGGAAGGGATTCGGGAAATTGCGCAGGAAGCCGTGCAGTTGTTCCTGCGCCGTATACAGGAGGTCGCGGCAGGCCCACTCGACGATCGGCAGATCGGCCTCGGGGCGACCCTGGTTCTCGTGATGCTTCAGCACCATCGAGGCGAGATACATGCACGAGAGCACGTCGCCAAGGCGCGCCGAGAGGCTTTCCTTCTTCTTGAGATAGCCGCCGAGCGTCAGCATCGCGACGTCGACCGCGAAGGCGAACGAGGCGCTGAAACGCACGATGTGCTGGTAGTAGCGCGCGGTCGGCCCCTCGACGGGCTTTTTCGTGAAGCGCGCGAGCGTGAGTGCCATCACGAGCGAACGCACGGCATTCGAGATCGCGAAACCCATGTGGCCGAAAAGCGCGCGGTCGAATTCGTCGACACCCTTCCTGCGATCCGGATTGCGCGCGGCGGTCATCTCGCGCATCACGAACGGGTGGCAGCGGATCGCGCCCTGACCGAAGATCATCAGGTTGCGGGTGAGGATGTTCGCGCCCTCGACCGTGATCGCGATCGGCACGGACTGATAGCCGCGCGCGAGGTAATTCCCGGGTCCGAGCATGATGCCCTTGCCGCCCTGCACATCCATCGCGTCGTCGGCGACCTGTCGGCCCATCTCGGTCACGTGGTACTTGAGCATCGCGGCGGGGACCGACGGCTTCTCGCCACCGTCGATCGCGCCTGCGGTCACCGAACGACCCGCATCCATGATGTAGGTGTAGCCGACCATGCGCGCGATCACGGCCTCGACGCCTTCGAATTTGCCGACCGGCAGGTTGAACTGACGGCGAATGCGCGCGTAGGCGCCAGTGGCGAACACGCCGGCCTTCGCGCCGCCGGTCGCATTCGAGGGCAGCGAGATGCAGCGGCCGACCGACAGCTGCTCGACCAGCATGCGCCAGCCCTGGCCAGCCATCTTCACGCCGCCGATGAGGGCGTCGAGTGGCACGAACACGTCATGGCCCTGGAGTGGGCCGTTCTGGAACGGAATGTTGAGCGGAAAGTGCCGCCGGCCGATGGTGATGCCCGGCGTGTCACGCGGGACCAGCGCGCACGTGATACCAAGGTCGGTCTCCCCGCCGAGAAGCCTCTCCGGATCGAGCATGCGAAACGCAAGGCCCACTACCGTCGCGATCGGCGCGAGCGTGATGTAGCGCTTCGAGAAGTTGAGCTTGAGCCCGATGATCTCCTTGCCCTGCCACATTCCCCGGCAGACGACACCGGTGTCGGGAAGCGCCGCGGCGTCGGAGCCGACACGCGGCCCGGTGAGCGCGAAGCAGGGCACTTCCTCGCCGCGCGCGAGGCGCGGCAGAAAGTAGTCCTTCTGTTCTTCAGTCCCGTAATGGTTGAGCAGTTCCGCAGGGCCGAGCGAATTCGGCACCGCGACGGTGGACGAAGCAGTCGTGCTGCGGCTCGCGAGCTTCACGAGCACGCAGGAATGCGCATAGGCCGAGAACTCGAGCCCGCCGTACTTCTTCGGGATGATCATCGCGAAGAAGCCCTTCTTCTTGAGAAAATCCCATACGGCGGGTGGCAGGTCGCCGCGCACGTGCGTGATATCCCAGTCGTCCAGCATGCGGCACAACTCTTCGCAGGGGCCGTCGAGAAAGGCCTGCTCCTCGGCGGAGAGTTGCGGCGGCTTCGTGGCGCAGAGCTTGTCCCACTTCGGCGCACCGGTGAACAGCTCGCCGTCCCACCACACGGTGCCGGCTTCGAGCGCTTCGCGCTCGGTCTGCGACATGCGGGGCAGCATGCGCAGATACACTTTCATGAAGGGGCGCGTGATGAGCGATTTGCGCAGCGGGCGGATCGTGAAGAGCCACAGCAGCGCGAGCATCACCCACAGGATGCCCTTCCAGATGCCGGCCGGATGGCCGAGTGCGGTGTAAGCCGCGAGCAGCACCGTGAAGGTGGCGGCAAACGCGATCAGCGACAGGCGCTTGTAGGCGAGGAACAGCACCGCCGCGCTGAAGAGCAGGGTGATGACGCCACCCACCTGCGTGACGGCGAACGCCGCCGCGGCGACGAGCACGATCGTGACGAGCACACCCAGCATGAGCCGCCTCCCGCCCTTATTTGTCGATCTTCGTGATCTTCGAACCCTCGAAAGTGAGGTTGTACATCAGCCCCTTCCCCGAAAAAATGAAGCCGATGATCGGCTTTTTCGCGGTATCGGTGTCGATCGAGCCGCCTGCGCCGAGGGTTGCGAGCGCGACGCTGCCGTCGACGCCCGCCTTCCAGCCCTGGCTTTCGCGGAAGTTCCTGAGCGCCTCCGCGGTCATGAAGAGGATGATCTCGCTGCGCGCCTGGGCGCCGAGCTGCAGGCCGATCGAGGCCGCCGCAATGTTGTAGTACCCGGCCGTCTTGCCGCCGATCAGGAGCGCACCCTCCCCGTATTCTCCACCGACACCGAAGCCGGCCTTGATCACCGACGGAAACACGAGCACGCCGTGCGCTTTGGCCGCGAGCTCGGCGCCCGCCGACGTGTGCTTCGCGAACGTGCTGCGCGCTTCCTGCACTTTTGCGTCGAGCTCGATCTTCGATTCCGCGAACGCGAGGGGTGTGACAAACGCGGTGAGGCAGACCGCGGCAAGCAACATCTTCATGCGAGCAACTCCTTTACGCCGTCACGCTCCTCGCGCAGTTCTGCGAGTGTAGCGTCCATCCGCTTGCGGCTGAACTCGTCGATCGAAAGGCCCGGCACGATCTGGTAATCGCCATTCTTCGTGGTGACGGGGTATGAGTAGATGACACCTTCAGGGATACCGTAGCTGCCATCCGACGGCACGGCCATGCTGAGCCAGTCGCCGGCCGCCGAGCCGCGGAACCAGTCGCGCACATGATCGATCGCAGCGGATGCGGCCGACGCCGCGGACGAAGCACCACGCGCCTTGATGATCGCAGCTCCCCGTTGCTGCACGACAGGGATGAAGCTGCTCTCGAGCCACGCCTGATCCACGAGCGATCTTGCCGGCTTGCCGTTGACGAGCGCGTGCGACACATCCGGGTACTGCGTCGCCGAGTGGTTGCCCCAGATGATCATGCGCTGGATCGAGTTCACGTGCGTGCCGGTCTTCTCCGCAAGCTGCGACAACGCGCGGTTGTGGTCGAGGCGCGTCATCGCAGTGAAATTGCGCGGATTGAGATCCTTCGCGTTCGCGCGCGCGATCAGCGCATTCGTGTTTGCCGGGTTTCCGACCACGAGCACCTTCACGTTGCGATCAGCCACTTCGTTGAGCGCCTTGCCTTGCGCCGAAAAGATCTGCGCGTTCGCGAGCAGCAGATCCTTCCTCTCCATGCCCGGGCCGCGCGGGCGCGCGCCGACGAGCAGCGCAGCGTGACAATCGCGGAACGCCACTTTCGCATCGTCCGTCGCTACGATCTTCTGCAGTGTCGGAAACGCACAGTCCGACAGTTCCATCAGGACGCCCTGCAACTGCGGCAGCGCCGGCGTGATCTCGAGGAGATGCAGGTTGACGGGCTGATCGGGCCCAAAGAGGGCGCCGGAAGCAACACGGAAAGCGAGGGCATAGCCGATATGGCCGGCAGCTCCGGTAATGGCGACGTTCAGGGCAGTTTTCATGAGGGCTCCGCAGAAGGGGGCGTAGAGTCTACAGAAATCAAGCAGTTACGTTAAGAGCTGGGGTGGCCGCCGGCAGCTGCAAAAAAATCTCCTTCGGGGTGTTGACACTGAACTAGTGTTGTAGTTATATATAACACCAAGACGAAGGCCGATTGCAGGGTGCAACGGCCAGGACAGTAACCCAAGGAGACTGACATGAGCACCTCAACCCAGAACTTCACGGTAGCCCTCGCCGCTGCGGTCATTGCCATTGCTCTCACGGTCGCTTCGAGCATCACCTTCGTGGAGTCGACCAGCGTGACCCGGGTGGCGGTGGACGCGCCCCAGGCGATCCACCTCGCCGCGAGGAAGTAAGGCGTTCTGCTAGATTAGCTCTCTACAGCACGGCAACCGCCATGTCTCAGGAGTTCTCAGGCAACATGGATCCGCAGTGGGACGACAGCCAGCCGATCTATCGCCAACTGCGCGATCGCGTGGTGGCGATGATCCTGGAAGGCGTCCTGAAGGAGGGCGATCCGCTGCCCTCCGTGCGGAATGTGGCGGCCGAGTTTCGCCTGAACCCGCTGACCGTGCTGAAGGGCTATCAGCAGCTCGTCGACGAGCAGCTCGTCGAGAAGCGCCGGGGCCGCGGCATGTACGTCAGTGCCGGCGCGCGCAAGGCGCTGATGAAAGACGAGCGGCAGCGGTTCATCGAGGACGAGTGGCCGAAGGTCTACGCGACGATCCAGCGGCTGGGGCTCTCCACCGAAGAGCTCTTCGCGCGGGCGCCCGCCCCGACACAGACGCTGTCGAGCGCAGGGAGCAACGATGACAAGCACGAGTGACACCCCCGTGATCGCCGCACGCGGTCTCGCGAAGTCCTACGGCAAGCTGCGCGCGCTCGATGGCGTCAGCTTCACGGTGGGCGCCGGTCGCATCGTGGGCATCATTGGCCCGAACGGCGCCGGCAAGACGACCGCGCTGAAGGCGATCCTCGGCCTCACGCAATTCGACGGCGAGTTGTCCGTGCTCGGGCGCAACCCGGCCGCCGCGCGCGATGCGCTGATGCAGGACGTGTGTTTCATCGCCGACGTGGCCGTGCTGCCGAAGTGGCTGCGTGTTTCGCAGGCGCTCGATTATGTCGCGGGCGTGCATTCGCGGTTCGATCGCTCGCGCGCCGAGGGCTTTCTCAAGACGACCGACATCAGGATGAAGAGCCGCGTGCGCGAACTCTCAAAGGGGATGGTCACGCAATTGCACCTCGCGCTGATCCTCGCGATCGACGCGCGCCTGCTCGTGCTCGATGAGCCCACGCTCGGCCTCGACCTCCTCTTCCGGCGGCAGTTCTACGACACGCTGCTGAACGACTACTTCGACAAGGACCGCACGATTCTCCTGACCACCCACCAGGTTGAGGAGATCGAGAACCTGCTCACCGACGTCCTCTTCATCCAGCACGGCCGGATCGTGCTCGACAGCGCCGTCGAGAGCCTCGGTGAGCGTTACCGCCAGCTCCTCTGCGCGCCCGACCAGCTCGAGCGCGCCCGCGCGCTGAACCCGTTCTACGCGCGCGAAGTGTTCGGCCGCACCGCGCTTTTCTTCGAGGGTCGGCCGGATTCGGACCTCGCCCCGTTCGGCGAACTGCGCACGCCGTCGATTGCCGACCTGTTCGTCGCGAAAATGCAGGGAGCAACCCCGTGAACGTCATGCCGACATTGATCCGCCGCGAATTCTGGGAGCATCGCCCGCTATGGCGTGCGCCAGCCATCATGGCGGCGATCCTCGTGCTGATTGCGATATTCGGGCGATTCCAGATGGGGAACATGGCCGCGCTCTCCACCGCGCAGGCGGGCGCAATCCTTGGCATCACGGTCTGGGCGATGAGCCTCGTGATCTTCGCGATCGCAGGCATCGTGCTCTCCTTCTATCTGCTCGACTGCCTCCATGCGGAACGGCGCGATCGCTCCATCCTCTTCTGGAAGTCACTGCCCGTGTCGGATGCGGCGACGGTCCTGTCGAAGTTTCTAGTTGCGATGGTGGTCGTGCCGCTCGGCGTGTTCATACTCACGCTCGCCACCGACCTCGTGGTGCGCGGGATTCTCTCGCTGCGAGCCGGCGCCGGGCTCATGGTCGAACAGCTACCGTTATGGGACACCGGCGCCTGGTTGCAATCACAGGCGTTGCTTGCCGTGTTTCTGCTTGCATCGCTCTTGTGGTACACGCCGCTCGCGGCCTACCTGCTCGTGGTATCTGCCTGGGCACGTCGCAACGTGATGTTGTGGGCCATATTGCCGCCTGTCGTGCTCGCGCTTGTCGAGCGCATAGCGCTGAGTACTTCATACGTGTGGAACTTCCTCGCGGATCGCCTTAGGCCGGCATTTCCGACGATGGAAGGCATCGAGACGCAGATCCGCAGCTCGGTCGTGACCATTCATCGCGATCAGGTCGTTTCGCTGCCGCGTCTATACGAACACGTTGACGTAACCGCGATTTTCTTCAATTGGCAGATGCTGCTGAGCCTCCTGGCCGCCGCGGCGCTGCTCTTCGCGGCGATCCGCCTGCGCCGCTGGCGCGACGAGGGCTGAACGCCGCGATCCTGCCTCGCGCGCTCAGTCGTACTCACCACTCCAGAGCGATTCGAGAAAACCCGTCAGCGGCAGGATTTCAATCCCTTCGACCTTGCGCACCCGGCTTTCCAACGTCACGCACAGGAGGCGCCTGATGCCGCGTTCTTCCCGGATCGCATGGAGCGATCGCAGATCGTGTCCGCCGATGGATCGCTTGGCCTTGACCTCGATCGCCGTGTGGCCGCCCAGCAGGAAATCGACCTCGAAGCCGGACGCAGAGCGCCAGTGCTGGACTGCCTCACCGGAGACATAGTCTCGATAACAGAACAGCTCGTGCGCAATATAGGTTTCGAGGGCCTGGCCGGCCTCGGGCGTGTTCAGGCGGAACAAACGGCCCTGCAGTTGCCCGGCCACGCCGACATCGAAAAAATAGTACTTGGACGAGACGAGCGGCTTGCGCGTGCGTGATGCGCGCCATGCAGGGACTTCCTCGAGCAGCAGTGTGTCCTCGAGAATCCTGAAGTACTCGTAGACAGTGGTTCGCGGCACTTGTGCATCGTTGGCGACAGCCGTGAAATTGACGACCGTGCCGTTGCACAGTGCGGCGACCCGCAGGAAGCGGCCGAAGGCAGGCACGTTCCGCGTCGCGCCTTCGGCGGCGATTTCCTGCTGCAGATAGGCGCCGGAATAAGCGTCAAGATCGGCCTGCGGGTCATCCGAGAAGTAGACGGACGGCAACAGGCCGTTGTGCAGGGCGCGCGCAAGATCGAAGTGGCGGCCCAACTCGCGAAAGCACAAGGGATGCAGGCGACGCACGCGGGCGCGCCCACCGAGCAGGTTGACGCCGCCGCGTCGCAGCGTCCGGGCGCTCGAGCCCGTGAGCAGGAAGCGGATGCCGCGCTGCTCGATGAGACGGTGCACTTCATTCAACAAGCCGGGCAGGCGCTGAATTTCATCGATCACGACCAGCTTGTCCGTCGCAGACAGTTCCTCCGCCAGGCGCTCCGGCCGAGTGCCCAGATCGAGGTACACGGCACTGTCGAGCAGGTCGTAAACGTGGGCGTTCGGCAGCGCGCGGTTGACGAGATGGCTTTTGCCCGTCTGCCGCGGTCCGAACAGGAAGTGCGACTTCTTCGCCGTGAGGGCGGCGAGGTCGAGAACGCGCGGCACGACAGGTGGGACAATCATGGCAGCATGTTATCTGTCGATAGAGTCGTTGAATATCATGATGAATGACGACAGGCCCGTCAAATGGCACTCAGGGCGGGATTCCGGTTAGACTTTTCCGATGCACCTGTCGGCCGAGCAGACAGACGGACGCCTGACGCTACGCCTCACCGGCAACTGGCGGGCACTCGATCTTGCCGCAATCCGCGCGGAGCTGGCGGCCGTGCCGCTCGATCACGTACGCGAGATCGCGATCGACGCACGGGGTGCAGAGCGGCTGGATCTGTCGGGCGCGTGGTTGCTGCGCGAGTTCCTCGATGCGGCGGCCGCGGGCGGCGCGCGGCGGACCGGCTTCGTCGGCGAGGCGCCGGCGCAGCTCGCGTTGATCGATCGCACGCGTGCCGGGGAAGCGGATGCCCCCGCCAAACCTTCTGCGGAAGAGGGCGACCGGTCGCCGGTCGTCGCAGTCGGTCGCACGGCAGTGGTGCAATGGCGCGGGCTCAGGGAGGGGCTCGATTTCGTGGGGCGTGTCACGGTGCAGGCCGCGCGCGCATGCCGCAGCCTGCGGCGCCTGCGCCCGATCTCGGTCGCGCGCCACGTGTACGACACGGGCATCACTGCGATCCCGATCGTGTCGCTGATCGCGTTCCTGATCAGCGTGATCATTGCCTACATGAGCGCGCAGCAGCTGCGCAACTTCGGCGCTGAAATCTATGTCGTCGACCTCGTCACAGTCGGTGTGCTGCGCGAGCTCGGCGTGCTGCTCACGGCCATCATCGTGGCGGGCCGCTCAGGCAGCGCGTTCGCGGCGGAGATCGGCGCGATGAAGCTCAATGAAGAGGTCGACGCGCTCACGGCGACGGGTGTCGAGCCGATCGAGGTGCTCGTGCTGCCGCGCGTACTGGGGCTCATGATCGCATTGCCGCTCCTCACGATCGTCGCCGACGGCGTCGGGCTCGCGGGCGGCGCGCTCCTCTGCAAGTGGCTGCTCGATATACCGATCATCCAGTACCTGGCGCGCGTGCAGGACGCCATCTCCTCGACCACGTTCTGGGCGGGTCTCGTGAAGGCGCCGGTGTTTGCGCTCCTGATCGCGACCGCTGGAACCTACCGCGGATTGCAGGTGCGCGGTTCCTCGCGCGAGCTTGGGCGGCTGACGACCGTGGCGGTCGTGCAGGCGATCTTCCTCGTGATCCTCGCCGACGCCCTCTTCGCGGTGCTCTTCATGGAGATCGACTTCTGATGCAGCCGATGGTCGAGGTGCGCGGCATCGTCAACCGCTTCGGCGCGCAGGTCGTGCACGACGGCCTCGACATGGTGGCGTACGAGGGCGAAGTCTTCGGCATCGTCGGTGGCTCGGGCTCGGGCAAGTCGGTTCTCCTGCGCACGATCCTTGGTCTGCGTCACCCGCAGGCGGGCGAGGTGAAGCTCGAAGGGCGCGACATCACGCACCTTTCGTGGGACGAATTGCGCGCGGCCAAAGCGGGGTATGGCGTGACGTTCCAGCAGGGCGCGCTCTACAGCGCGCTCACCGTGCTGCAGAACATCCAGTTGCCGATGATCGAGCATCTTGCGCTGCCGCGCGATGCCCTCGAGCAGCTCGCACGCCTGAAGATCGCCATGGTCGGCCTCCCGGCCGATTCCGCCGCGAAGTACCCGTCGCAGCTCTCGGGAGGCATGATCAAGCGGGCCGCCCTCGCCCGGGCACTGGCGCTCGACCCGCGGCTGCTGTTTCTCGACGAGCCGACTTCCGGCCTCGACCCGATCAGCGCTGCGGCCTTCGATGCACTTCTGATGGCGCTGCAGAAGGATCTGGCGCTCACGGTCATCATGATCACGCACGATCTGGACACGATCTTCCGAACCTGCAATCGTGTCGGTGTGATCGTCGACCGACGCATGTTGAGCGGCACTCTCGGGGAAATCGTGGACTACCCGCACCCGTGGATCCGCGAGTACTTCCACGGCGAGCGCGCGCTGCGCTTCGGAGGCCGGCATGGAACGTGAGGCGAACTACGCGGCCGTCGGCGCCTTCGTGCTGCTCGTGGTCGCGATGGCGGTGCTGTTCGTCTACTGGTACTCCGACAGCGTCGACCGGCGCGACTACACGCGCTACGAGATCTATTTCGACGGCAGTGTGAGCGGCCTCTCGCGCGGCTCGCCGGTGCGCTACCTCGGCGTCGATGTCGGTCGCGTCGTCACGATGCGCGTCGACCGGCGCTCGAGCGCCCGGGTGCAGGTGATCGCCGACATCGATGCCGAAGCGCCGATTTCCGGGCGCACCGTCGCGCAGCTGTCGCTGCAGGGTGTCACCGGGCTCCTCTACATCGATCTCGTCGAGAGCCACGGCAACCTCAAGACCATCGCGCCGGTGCCGAGCGAGCGCTATCCCGTGATCGCGTCGGCGCGGTCGAGCTTCGACCTGTTCCTTGCGTCGCTGCCCGAGGTTGTCGCGAAGGCGAATGAGGTCCTGAATCGCGTCAACACCGTCCTCTCCGACACGAACATCACCGCGCTCACGAAAACGCTGGCTTCGCTCGAGGGCGCGGCGGCACGCCTGCCCGGCACGATGCAGAATGCCGAAACGGTGGTTGCCGACTTGCGCACGTCGGCGCGGGATTTTGGCGCGACGATGGCGGCGCTGCGGGCGCTGTCGGAGAAGTCCGGCCCGGATGTCAGCGAGGCGCTCGCCCGGATGCGCGTCGCGGCGGAGCATCTCGCCACCGCCTCGGCCGGCCTCGATCGCTTCATCGCGGAGAATGAGCGCGAGCTGCGCGGCTTCGCGCGCGACGGCCTGCCCGAGATCGAGCGACTGCTGCAGGACGCCCGCTCGGCGGCCACCGAGTTCCGCGACCTCTCGCGCAGCCTGCGCGAGAATCCGGGGCAGCTGGTCTACGAATCGAACTACTTCGGTGTGGAGATACCTCGGTGAACCATGCCTCGTCGTCCACAGCCGTCCTTGTTTGCGCGCTCGCGTGGTGCGCGGGCTGCAGCGGCACCTTCACGTCGAAAGCGCCGGTGTCGCATGCGTATGTACTGCGTCCGACAGCGGCGACAGGCGCCGACCAGGGCGCGGCGGCGCAGCCGGCGTTCGACGGCACGCTGCGCATCCGGCGGCCGATCCCCGCGCCAGGCTTTGAAACCGACCGTATCCTGCTGCTGCGTGATGGCCGCGAGCTTGATTTCTACGCCACCGGTCACTGGGCCGCACCCATTCCCGAGATGATCGAGGCGCTCACCGTCGAGTCGCTGCGCCGCGCCGCATATTTTTCCGCGGTGTACGGCGAGAACTCGCCGATGCGCTCGGAATATTTCCTGCAGGTCATTGTGCGCGATTTTGTCGCCGAGTACCCGGGCGATGACACCGTGCCGGTCGC
>Ga0073902_10000965_pt1 | contig 15987 bp, 10 predicted proteins | sample KloWWTmeKNB19Kit_FD_66667 | JGI IMG/M metagenome (GOLD analysis project Ga0073902, IMG submission 66667) | Active sludge microbial communities from Klosterneuburg, Austria, studying microevolution and ecology of nitrifiers - Klosterneuburg... | ecosystem: Engineered > WWTP > Aerobic digester >...
CCAGGTGCTGTTGCCGATGCTGGCGGCCAGCGCGTCGCGCACCTGGCCGGCGATGGCGACCGCCTGCTGGCGGGTGGCATCGGCCAGGTGGCGCGCGGCGTACTCGCGGCCGAGCATCGGGCCGGCGGCCAGGTTGATCGCGTCCAGCACCTGCTGCCAGCGCGGCGCGGGCGCGCCCTCGCCGAGCAGCACCTTGCCGCGGAACTCGAACGAGGCGTCGCGCCATGGCCTGGCGAGGTACGGCGCCATCGCATCGCCGACCCGCCAGCGCAGGTAGCTCTTCCATTGCGCCGGCTTGAGGCCGCCGACCATCGCATCGAGCTGGGCGAACATCGCCGGGTTGGCGATCGACACCGCGTCGTCGCTGACCGCCTGTGCCTTCAGGAACGCGTCCAGCTGCAGGTTGCGGTACTGCTTGCCGAGGCCGGCGGTCGCGACCGCGGCGAAGTTGGTCCTGGGGTCGCGCAGCTCCACCAGCGGCCGCGCGGCCGCGGCGATGCGCTTCTCGAGGTCCAGCACCAACGCCGTCTCGCGTTCCAGGTCCTTGGCCGGCACGCCGGTCAGGGTCAGCACCTTGCGGATGTAGTCGGCGTAGCGCGCCAGCAGGGCCTGGGTGTCGGCGTCCCCGCGGGTGTAGTAGGCCGGATCCGGCAGGCCCAGCCCGCCCTGCGAGAAATAGCCGAGGTGGCGGTCGAAGTCGCGCAGGTCGATGTCCGCGGTGAAGTTGAACAGCACCGGGATACCGACCTGGTGCAGGGCGGCGATCGCCGGGGCGACGTCGCCGGTCTTGCGGATGCCGTCGATCCGCTGCAGCAGCGGTGCCACCGGGCCGGCGCCGTCGCGCTCGACCGCGGCTTCGTCCAGGCCGCTGGCCCAGAAATCGCCGAGCAGCTTCTGCACGTTGCCCTGCGGCGACTGCATCGCCGCGTCCAGCAGTTCGCGCTGCTGCAGCTGCGCGCGCGCTGTCAGTTGGCCGAGCGCGGAGATCGCGCCGCTGGCGGGCATCGGGTTGGCCTTCAGCCAGTCCGCGTTGGCATTCGCGTAGAAGTCGGAACACACGCCCGAGACCGCTGGCGCCTTCTTCGGCGCGGCCTTCTTCGCTGCATGCCCGTCGGGCGCGGCGAGGCCGGCTGCGAGCGCGAGGACCAGGGCGAGGGCGAGCGGGCGCGGGGTCGGCATGCGGTGGATCTCGTGCGGGTAGTGGCCGGAGTGTAGCAGCGGCCCACGTGCGGCCCGGGGCATCAAGATGGCCTCGTTCAGCGCACCCCGTGCATGCCGCGGTTGAGCCACGGCAACGCCAGCAAGGCGAGCGCGGTGCATGCAAGCCCGGCCAGCAGCAGCATCCGGAAGTAGTCGCCGTAGGTGGCCGCGGCAGCCGACCACGCCTGGCTGTGCTCCAGCAACGCGCCGGGGTCTTCGACCGCCGCCAGCGTGCCCAGCTTGTGCGCAAGCAATTCCGAGAATGCGGTGGCAAGGAACCAGGTGCCCATCATCAGGCTGGCGACGCGCGGCACCGACAGCTGGGTGACCGCGGACAGCCCGACCGGGTACAGGCAGATCTCGCCGACCTGCAGCAACCCGTAGGCCAGCACCAGCCACCACACGCTGGCCCAGCTGCCGGTTTCGCCAGCCGATTGCGCGGCAAGCACCAGCGGCAGGAACGACAGCGCCGCGAACAGCAGGCCAAGCACGCTCTTCGCCGGCTTGCCGGGGTTGCGCCCGCGGCGGTCCAGCCAGCCCCACAACCACGAGAACAACGGTGCCAGCGCCAGGATGAAAGGACCAGCGACGAACGTCAGCGAGCCCGCGGTCTGCGGCTGCAGCACCACCATCCCCACCGTCATCAGCACGGTTGCGGCTGCAGCCAGCAGGAACAGCGTGGCGGACAACGGCGAGCCGGGGCGGCGGTCGTGCCAGGGCGCGGCCAGCATGAAGGCGAGCGGCAGCAACAGCGTGGCGACTACGAAGTAGGCAAACGGAAGGCCTTCAGCTTGCACCAGCGAAGGGAAGAAATCCTTGGTCAGCATGCGGTCGGTGAACACCACCCACGAACCGTAGGTCTGTTCGTAAAGGGTGTAGAACACCACCGCGAGTACGATCAGCACCATCAGGGTCAGCATCTGCGCGCGCTCGCGGCGGTCGCATTCGCGCAGGATGAAGCGCACGAACCAGGCCAGCACGAAGGCCAGCACCACCAGCATGAAGAGTTGCGCCAGGGTCAGGTCGATGCCCGCGGACAGGGTGAACGCATTGTTGCCGGTCGCCCACATCAGCCCGGCGATCGGCAGCAGGCCGAGCAGCGCGGCCAGGTAGATCGCCCACTCGCGCGGGATCCCGGCGACGCGCTCGCGCAGGCGTTCCGGCCGCGGCGGTTCGGCCAGGCCGCGCAGGTACTTCTGGCCCCACAGGAACATCGCCAGGCCGGCAATCATGCCGACGCCGGCGGCGCCGAATCCGTACTTCCAGCCCCAGGTCTCGCCGAGCACGCCGCAGACCAGCGAGGCCATCATCGCGCCGAGGTTGATCCCGGCGTAGAACAGCGAAAAGCCGGAATCCCGGCGCGGATCGTCGTCCGCGTACAGCCGGCCGACGATCACCGAGATGTTGGGCTTGAGGAAGCCCACGCCCATGATGATCAGCGCCAGCGACGCATAGAACACCAGCAGCGCGCGCTCGTCGCGGACCACCGCCGTGCCGACCTGGCGCGCCTGTTCGCCCTCGAACGCCATCCCGAAGTGGCCCAGCACCAGCAGCACGCCACCGAACACCACCGCCTTGCGCATGCCCAGCCAGCGGTCCGCGAGCAGGCCGCCGAGCACCGGCAGGCAATACACAAGGCCGCCGTACGCGCCGAGCAGGTTGAGCCCGCCGGTGTCGTCGAACAGGTGGTACTTGGTCAGGTACAGCAGCAGCAGCGCCTTCATCCCGTAGAACGAGAAGCGCTCCCACATCTCGGTGAAGAAGCAGACGTAGACGCCCTTGGGATGGCCGAGGAAGTCGTTGCGCAGCGGGATGTCGCTGTAGGTCGTTGTTGCTGGCATGTGCCTCCCCCGGGATGCGAAGAAGTATGGGGGATGCGGGCCGGGGCCACCCCAACCAAGCGAGTATCGGGGAGCGACTTGGGGTGGCCCTGGTCCGCATCCTTGCGATGTCGCGCGGGCTCGCGCACTGGACTTGCCGTCCCCCAGCCGCTAGGTTTCGTCGATTGCATGCCCTGGGAGGGGTGACGATGTCGAATTCCGGCTTGAAAGCTGCAGGTGCAGGTACGCCGCAGTTGACGCTGCGCGCGGTGATCCTTGCGGTGGTACTGGCGATGATCCTGTCCGCCGCGAATGCGTACCTGGGCCTGTTCGCCGGCCTGACCATCGCCACCGCGATCCCCGCGGCGGTGGTGTCGATGGGCGTGCTGCGCCTGCTTGGTGGCGGCACCATCCTCGAGAACAACATCGTGCAGACCGGTGCCTCCGCCGGCTCCTCGATCGCCGCCGGCGTCATCTTCACCATCCCCGCGCTGGTCATCCTGGGCTACTGGGACGACTTCAAGTATTCCTGGGTGCTGGCGATCGCCGGCCTCGGCGGCCTGCTCGGCGTGCTGTTCTCGGTGCCCTTGCGGCGCTCGATGATCGTCGAGGACCCGCTGCCGTTCCCGGAGGGCAAGGCCGCCGCGGAAGTGCTGAAGGCCGGCGAGAACCCGGGTCCCGGCCTGAAGATCCTCGGCATTTCCGCGACCATCGGCGCGCTGGTCAAGTTGGCCGCGGAAAGCGGCCTGCGCATGATCCCTGACAACGCCGCAGGCGCCGGATTCTTCGGCAAGTACCTCGGTTACATGGGCACCGGCCTGTCGCCGGCGCTGCTCGGGGTGGGCTACATCGTCGGCCTCAACATCGGCATCGTGGTCGTGTCCGGCAGCATCCTCGCCTACAACATCGCGATCCCGATCTACCACGCGTTCTTCGCCAGCGGCGATCCTGAAATGGCGGCGAAGCTGGTCGGCAAGACCGCGGCGGAAGCGGCGGCGATCATCCGTGGCGACAAGATCCGCTACCTCGGCGTCGGCACCATGCTGGTCGGCGGCATCTGGACCCTGTTCTCGCTGCGCAACTCGCTGCTGTCCGGCGTCAGGAGCGGCATCGCGGCCGCCCGCAAGGGCTCAAGCCTGGCCGACCTGCCGGAGACCGAACGCGACCTGCCGATGAAGTGGATGCTGGTGGCGCTGCTGTTGTTCGTGCTGCCGCTGCTGGGCCTGTACCAGGCCATCGTGCAGAACTGGGGCGTGAGCATCCCGATGACGGTCATCATGATCGTCGCCGGGTTCCTGTTCGTGTCGGTCTCCGCTTACCTCGCCGGCCTCGTTGGTTCGTCGAACAACCCGGTGTCCGGCATCACCATCGCCACCATCCTGTTCGCGTCCGTCGTGCTGATGCTGCTGCTGGGCAGCGACTCCAAGATCGGCGCGGTCGCCGCGATCATGATCGGCGCAGTGGTGTGCTGCGCGGCGGCGGTCGGTGGCGACAACCTGCAGGACCTCAAGGCCGGTTACATCGTCGGCGCCACCCCGTGGAAGCAGCAGCTGATGCTCGGCATCGGCGCGTTCTCCTGCGCGCTGATCATGGCGCCGGTGCTGAACCTGCTGGCGCAGGCCTACGGCATCGGCGACCCCACCCGTCCGGGTTCGCTGCAGGCGCCGCAGGCCACGCTGATGGCCTCGGTGGCGCAGGGATTGTTCGGCGGCAAGCTGCCATGGGACATGATCGCGGCGGGCGGCGTGATCGGCGCGATCGTGATCGCGTTCGACGGCTGGCTGAAGTCGCGCAATTCGACGTTCCGCGTGCCGGTGCTGGCCGCGGCGATCGGCATCTACCTGCCGCTGGAACTGATGGTGCCGATCTTCCTCGGCGGCCTGCTGGCGTATTTCGTCGAGAAGCGCCACGGCATCGTGGGCACCCACGACGAAGCGCTGCGCGACCGCGTGCATCGCCCCGGCGTGCTGTTCTCCGCGGGCCTGATCACCGGCGAGGCGCTGATGGGCATCGCCATCGCGATCCCGATCGTGGTCAGCGAACGCGCGGACGTGCTGGCGCTGCCGGAACAGTTCCACTTCGGCCAGTTCGTCGGCCTGGTGGTGCTGGCCCTCGTCGGCTGGCTGATCTACCGCACCGGCGTGAAGGCCAACCCGCACGCCGCCTGATCCATCCGCGCCCGCGGATCGCCGCGGGCTCTCCACTATCCCGAAAGACGGAACCCGCCCGCCATGAAACTCCGCCACGCCATCCTTCCGCTTGCCCTTGCGCTGTCGCTGCCCGCGGTCGCCGATGCCGCGCGCGGCTTCAGCGTGCGCGACATGGCCTACCTTGACCGCCACTCGGCGCCGACCCTGTCGCCGGACGGGCGCGTGCTGGTGTTCGCCAAGCGGGTGGTGGACAAGGACACCAACAAGTCCGGCACCTCGCTGTGGATCCGCAACCTGGCGACGCGCGACATGCGGCCGCCGCAGCGGCTGACCCCGGACGGCTGGAACGTGAATTCGCCGGCGTTTTCGGCCGATGGCAAATCCGTCCACTTCCTGAGCGCGAAGTCGGGTTCGATGCAGCTGTATTCGATCCCGGTGGCAGGCGGTGAACCGAAGCGGCTGACCGACACCGTGCTTGATGTCGATGGCTACAAGCTCTCGCCCGATGGCACCCAGGTGGCGCTCGCATTCGCGGTGTTCCCGGAGTGCAAGGCGGACCTCGACTGCACGAAGAAGAAGCTCGACGCCGCCGAGGCAGCCAAGGCCACCGGCACGGTCTTCGACCGCATGTTCATCCGCCACTGGGATGCCTGGAACGACGGCCGCCTGAACCGCGTGTTCGCGGCGAAGCTGGGTGGCGACGGCATGCTCAAGGCGGCAACGTTGCTGAGCGGCGGCATCGCCGGCGACATCCCGTCCAAGCCGTTCGGCGACCTGTCCGATTTCGCCTGGTCGGCGGATGGCAAGCAGGTCGCGATGAGCGTGCGCCAGGCCAACCGCGAGGAGCCGTGGAACACCAATTTCGACATCTGGCTGGTCAACGCGGATGGCACTGGCGCGCGCAACCTCACCGCGGGAAATCCGGCATGGGATGCGGGCCCGGTGTTCAGCACCGACGGCAAGACCCTGTACTACCGCGCGATGAAGCGCCCGGGCTTCGAGGCCGACCGTTTCGCGCTGATGGCGATGGCGCTGGGGTCCGGCAAGGCGCGCGAAATCGCGCCGGCGTGGGACCGCAGCGCCGACGGCATCACCCTGTCCGCCGATGGCCGGGCGATCTACACCACCGCCGCCGACCTCGGCCAGCATCCGCTGTTCGCGGTGGACATCGCCAGCGGCACCGCCAGCAAGGTGATCGGCGGCGGCAGCATTTCCAGCTTCGACATCGCCGGCGGGACGCTTGCGTTCTCGCGCAACTCGCTGGAGAGCGGCGACGTGATCGCCACCACCAGCGTCGATGGCAAGGCACCCGTTCGCGCGATCACGCCCAGCGCCGGCGAGATGTTGCCGGAGGTGGCCTGGGGGGCGTACGAGCAGTTCAACTTCACCGGCTGGAACAACGAGACCGTGCATGGCTACGTGGTCAAGCCGTGGAACTACCAGCCGGGCAGGAAGTACCCAGTGGCGTTCCTGATCCATGGCGGCCCGCAGGGCAGCTTCGGCGATGGCTGGAGCTACCGCTGGAACCCGCAGACCTATGCGGGGCTGGGCTATGCGGTGGTGATGATCGACTTCCACGGTTCCACCGGCTATGGCCAGGCATTCACCGATTCGATCAGCCAGCATTGGGGCGACCGCCCGCTGGAAGACCTGCAGAAGGGCTGGGCGGCGGCGCAGGCGAAGTACGCCTTCCTCGACGGCGACAAGGCCTGCGCGCTGGGTGCCAGCTACGGCGGCTTCATGGTCAACTGGATCGCCGGCAACTGGCCGCAGCCGTGGAAGTGCCTGGTCTCGCACGATGGCGTGTTCGACCAGCGCGCGATGGGCTACGCCACCGAGGAACTGTGGTTCACCGAATGGGAGCAGGGCGGCACCCCGTACGACAAGCCTGCGAACTACGAGCGGTTCAACCCGGTCAACCACGTCAAGGACTGGAAGGTGCCGATGCTGGTGATCCACGGCCAGCTGGACTACCGGATCCCGGTGGAACAGGGCATCGCGGTGTTCACCGCGCTGCAGCGGCGCGGGATCGAGTCGAAGTTCCTGTACTTCCCCGACGAGAACCACTGGGTGCTGAAGCCGCAGAACAGCGTGCTCTGGCACGACACCGTCAACGGCTGGTTGCAGCAGCACATCGGGCAGTGATGTCGTTCCGTCCGCACGCATGAACGAAGCAAGCCGCACGGTCTTGATCGGCAACGACGCCGCGGTCCTCGGACTGCTGGCGATGATCCTCGGCTTCGTGTTCTGGGGCGCCTCGCGCGAGCGCGGCTTCTGGAAGAAGTTCTATGCGGTGGTGCCGGCGATCCTGCCCTGCTACCTGCTGCCGGCGATCGCCAACAGCACCGGGCTGGTCGATGGCGCCGGGTCCGGGCTGTACCCGATGGCGCGCGACTACCTGCTGCCGGCGTCGCTGGTGCTGTTCTGCGTGTCGATGGACCTCAAGGGCATCGTGCGGTTGGGGCCGAAGGCGCTGGTGATGTTCCTGACCGGTACCGTCGGTGTCATGCTCGGTGCGCTGGTGGCGTTCGAGGCGATGCGGTTCATCCATCCCGCCACCGTCGCCGGCGAGACCTGGCGCGGCATGACCACGATCGCCGGCAGCTGGATCGGCGGCGGCGCCAACCAGGCGGCGATGAAGGAAGTGTTCGCGGTGGATGCCACCGTGTTCGGCCAGTTCGCCGCGGTCGACGTGATCGTGGCCTACCTGTGGATGGCGGTGCTGCTGTTCATGGCCTCGCGCAGCGCGGCGATCGATCGCTGGAACCGGGCCGACACCTCCGCGATCGACGACCTGCGCCGGCGCATCAGCGACTACCAGGCCCAGCACGCGCGGGTGGCGTCGACCACCGACCTGATGCTGATCTTCGCGCTGGCGATCGGGATCACCGGGCTGGCGCACCTGCTGACCGATCCGCTGGTGGCCTGGGTCAGGGCGGCACCGGCCGCATGGCGCCTGCAGGACTACAGCCTGGATGCGCGCTTCTTCTGGATCGTGGTCTTCGCGACCACCTTCGGCGTGCTGCTGAGCCTGACCCGCGCGCGCCAGCTGGAAGGCGCAGGCGCTTCCAGCGTCGGCTCGGTGTTCCTGTACATCCTGATCGCCACCATCGGCATGCAGATGGACCTGAAGGCGCTGGCGGACAAGCCCTTGCTGCTGCTGCTCGGCCTGATCTGGATCGGCGTGCATGGCGGCCTGATGCTGCTGGTGGCACGCCTGATCCGTGCGCCGTTGTTCTTCATGGCGGTCGGGTCGCAGGCCAACATCGGCGGCGCTGCGTCGGCGCCGGTGGTGGCCAACGCGTTCCACCCGGCGCTGGCTCCGGTCGGGGTGCTGCTGGCGGTGATGGGATACGCCCTGGGCACCTATTGCGCCTACCTGACCGGGCTGGCCTTGCGCGCGCTGGCGGCGTGAGGCGGCGGCCGCGCTACAGCCAGCGGATCTTGCGCAGGTAGCGGTACAGCAGCACGCAGGACAGGGCAACGCCGCCGATCAGGATCCCGTAGCTGTAAGGCCCGTGCAGCTCCGGCATGTGTTCGAAGTTCATGCCGTACCAGCTGGTGATCAACGTGGGTGCGGCCAGCAGGCCGGCCCAGCCGGCCAGCTTCTTGACGATCTCGCCCTGCGCCACGGTGACCAGCGACAGGTTCACGTTCATCGCCGCCGACACCATCTCGCGCAGGGTGTCGATGCTGTCGCCGACGCGGGCCACGTGGTCGAGCACGTCGCGGAAATACGGCTTGACCTCGTCCGGGATCGCCACCACCGGGGTGCGGATCAGCTGCGACAGGATGTCCTGCATCGGCGCCACCGCCATCCGCATCCGGGTCAGTTCCTTGCGCAGGTCGTACAGGCGCCGGATCGTGCCGCGCTTGTAGGTTTCGGCGAACACGTCCTGCTCCAGCATGTCGAGCTCGTCCTCGAAGTCGGACACGATCGGCTGGTAGTTGTCGACGATGAAGTCCAGCACCGCGTGCACGGCGACGCTGGGCCCGTGCGCGAGCGCCGCGGGGTCCCGCTCCAGGCGGTCGCGCACGATCGAGAAGGTGAGCGATGCGCCGTGGCGCACGGTGACCAGGAAGCGCGGGCCCACGAACAGGTGGGTCTCGCCGAAGCGGACATGCGCGTCGATCCGCTGCGCGGTATGCACGGCGATGAACAGGCTGTTGCCGAACGCCTCCAGCTTCGGCCGCTGGTGCGCGTGCTGGGCGTCCTCGATGGCGAGGTCGTGCAGCCCGAACTCCTCCTGCATCTTCTCCAGGAGGCCTTCCTCCGGCTCGTACAGGCCGACCCAGACGAAGCTGCCGTCGTCCACCGCCAGCACGTCGCTGACCGCGTCCAGGCTGATGTCGCGGCGGTGGCCGTCGCGGTCGTAGGCCGCGCAGTTCACCACGCAGGCGGGCAGGGCGGTGGCGGGCGTGTTCATCGCCGCATCCTGCATCGCGGGCGCGGGTCCATCAAGGCTTGCGCCGGCCGCGGCACCACGCGAACGCCGCGTGCACCGGCAGCAACAGCGCGATCCAGGGGCCGTTGCGTTGCGGCATTGCCTGCAGCCACAGCGGCAGCAGCGCCACGGCGGCGAGCGCGGCAACCGCAACCAGCAACGCGCGGAAGCGGCCGGAACCGGCGTGCCCGCGCAGCAACGCCCATCCGCCCGGCAACAGCAGCAGGCATAGCGGGTTGAACAGCAGCAGGTTGCGGTTCGCCCACAGCGCGCGGTGCGCGGTGAATCCCCAGCCCAGCAGCAGCACCAGCCCGACCGCGCCGCACAGCAGCCAGAAGCCCAGCCCCACGCCGCCGAGCAGGCGCGGCGCGCGGCGCGCGCAGGCCAGGATCGATGCCGCCAGCGCCAGCCCCAGGGCCAGCCAGGGCCATGCGTGACGGGGGCGTTCGTCGGGTTCCGCCGGTTGCCGTTGCGGCAGCAGTTGCTGTTCGGCGACGACCAGCGGGCGGCCGTCGGGCAGCTTCGCGTCGCGCACGTCGTCGGCCAGCCGGCGCGGCAGGAATGCCTGCTCCCAGCGCGACAGCGGGCGGTCGCCGTAGGGCCCCAGGCCGACGTCGAACAGCAGCCACATCCACGGTTCGGGCGAGGCCAACCGCACCGATTCGCTGCGATAGCTGTCGCCGCTCGAACGCGGTTCCATCTGCCGGCGCAGGTTGCCGCCGAGCGCGCGGTCGAGCGCATCGCGCACGCGGGTGGCGCAATTGTCGGTGAAGTAGTCGTAGCGGTAGCGCGCGTTTTCCGGCTTCGCGTTCTCGGCCAGGTCGGCGGCGAGCTGGCGCGCCTGCGCGGGCTCCAGCGCCAGCCACTGCAGCGACGCACCGCGCCCGACCTCGCGGTAGTACTGCATGTCGTCGTCCAGCGGCAACGCGACCAGCCTGTACTGCATCTCGCCACGCACGAAGCGGCCGATGAAGCCGTCTTCCGCCAGGTCGAAGAAACCGAAGTTGTACGAGATCGGTTCGCCGCGCGCGGGGTCGTCGACCACGATCGCGTCGTGGCCGAAGCGTTCCCAGAACACGTCGCCGGGCCCCATGGTGACCACCCCGATCCGCGGTGGCTGCCCAGTGTCCGCGGCTTGCGCATGCACCCGGCCCGCGGACAACGCGAGCGCCAGCAACAGGGCGAAGCGCAGCGCCTCAGTGATCCGCATGCACGCCCACGTGCAGCGCATGCAGGCGGCGTGCGTCGGCGCGGGCGACGCGGAACACGAAGCGGCCCAGGGTCAGTTCCTCGCCGGCCTCCGGCAGGTGGCCGATGGCATTGGTGACCAGGCCGCCGATGGTGTCGTACTCGTCGTCGTCGAAGTCGGCGCCGAAGCGGTCGTTGAAATCGGAGATCGGGGTCAGCGCATCGACCACGAACTGGCCGTCCGCCTGCGCCGCGATCAGGGTCGATCCGTCCTCGGCCTCGTCGTGCTCGTCGTCGATGTCGCCGACGATCTGCTCCAGCACGTCCTCGATGGTGACCAGCCCGGCCACCCCGCCGTATTCGTCGATCACGATCGCCATGTGGTTGCGCGACTGGCGGAACTCGCGCAGCAGCACGTTGAGCTTCTTCGATTCCGGGATCAGCACCGCCGGGCGCAGCAGTTCGCGGATCGTGCCCGGGCCGTTGTCGGCGACCACGCCGCGCAGCAGGTCCTTGGCCAGCAGGATGCCGAGGATCTCGTCCTTGTCCTCGCCGTGGACCGGGAACCGCGAGTGGCCGGATTCCACCACTTCCTTCATCAGGTCCAGGAAGCGCGCGTCGGCCGGCAGCGCCACCATCTGCGCGCGCGGCACCATCACGTCGCCCACGCTCATGTCGGAAACCGCGATCGCGCCTTCCATCATGCGCAGGGTGTCGGCGGCGATCAGGCCGTCGGCCTGCACGTCGCGCAGCAGTTCGACCAGGTCCTCGCGGCTGGTCGGCTCGCCGGACAGGGCGGCGCTGATGCGGTCCAGCCAGGAGCGGCGCGGCTTGTCGGCGGAACGCTCCGCGGAGTCGGCGGTTTCGTGACGACTGTCGTCCTCGGACATGGGCTGGCAGGGGCCTTGGGCAAACGGGAGGGAAGTCTAGCGAACTCGGGTGGCGCGGCGGTGAACCCGGTCAACGCTCGATATACGGGTCCGGCAGGCCCAGTCCGGCCAGGATGCCGCGCTCCAGTTGCTCCATGCATTCGGCCTCGCGCGGATCCTCGTGGTCCCAGCCGAGCAGGTGCAGGGTGCCGTGCACGGTCAGGTGCGCGTAGTGCGCCGCCAGCGGCTTGCCCTGCGCGGCGGCCTCCTTCGCGATCACCGGCGCGCACAGCACCAGGTCGCCCAGCAGCGGCAGCCTGACGCCCTCCGGCAGCCCCTCGGGCAATTCCGCGGGGAAGCTGAGCACGTTGGTGGCGTAGTCCTTGCCGCGGTAGTGGTGGTTGAACGCGCGGCCTTCCTTCTCGTCCACCACGCGGATCGCGAGGTCGGCCTCGCGGATGCGGCCGGCCAGCGCCGCCGCGACCCACTTGCGGAAGCTCACCGCGGCAGGGATCCCGGCGCGCGGCACCGCGTAGCCGACGGCGACATCGAGGCGGACGGGACCCTTGGTCATGCCCGCGATCTTACGCCGAACCGGCCTGTCCATCCTTCGCGTCGCGCGCCTCGTAGGCGTTGACGATGCGCGCCACCAGCGGGTGGCGGACCACGTCGCGCGATTCGAAGAAGGTGAAGTGCACGCCGTCGACGCCGCGCAGCACGTCCACCGCGTCCTTCAGCCCGGACTTCTGGTGCTTGGGCAGGTCGATCTGGGTCATGTCGCCGGTGATCACCGCGGTGCTGCCGAAGCCGAGCCGGGTCAGGAACATCTTCATCTGCTCGATGCTGGTGTTCTGCGCTTCGTCCAGGATCACGAAGGCGTCGTTGAGGGTGCGCCCGCGCATGTAGGCGAGCGGGGCGATCTCGATGACGTTCTTCTCCAGCAGCCGCGCCACCTTTTCCACCCCGAGCATCTCGTACAGCGCGTCGTACAGGGGGCGCAGGTACGGGTCCACCTTCTGGGTCAGGTCGCCGGGCAGGAAGCCGAGCTTCTCGCCGGCCTCGACCGCCGGGCGCACCAGGATCAGCCGCTGCACGCGCGACTGGTTGAGCGCGTCCACCGCCATCGCCACCGCGAGGAAGGTCTTGCCGGTGCCGGCCGGGCCGATGCCGAAGTTGATGTCGTGGCTGGCGATCGCGTGCAGGTAGTTCTGCTGGTTGGGCCCGCGCCCGCGCACGTTGCCGCGCTTGACCCGCACGGAGATCTCCTGCGGCACGTGGTCCGGGGCTTGCACCGCGGGGATGTCATCGCGGGCGTACGCGCCCAGCCGCAGGTGGATGGCGTGCTCGTCCAGGGTTTCCGACGCGGCGTCCTGGTACAGCTCGCGCAACAGGCGCTCACCACGCGCCACCGCGTCGCCGTCGCGGCCACTGACGCGGAACACGCTGCCGCGGTTGGCGATCTCCACGCCCAGCCGCAGTTCGATCATCCGCAGGTGCGCATCGAACGGGCCGGACAGGTTGGCCAGGCGTTCGAGGTCATCGGGTTCGAGGGTGAAATCGCGTTGGGTCTGCATGCCGGGAAGGGTAGCGCGCCGTCCGGGGGCATGCCATTCGCGGCTTGCCTCTCGCCACGGCTTGCGCCAATGTCCGGGTTCCGCGACGCGAGGGGATCCGGGATGCGCAAGCTTGCATGGGTGGTGTCGGCGATTTTGCTGGCGGCGGCGGGGTCGCCGGCTGCGCAGGACGGCGTGACCCTGGTGACCGCGTCGCGCATCCACACGATGGATACCGCGCGGCCGATGGCAACGGCGATGGCGTACGGCGCCGATGGCCGGATCCTCGCGGTCGGCCAGGCCGATGCCCTGGCGAAGCAGTACCCGCGGGCGCGGCGCGTGGACGTGGGCAACGCGACGGTGGTGCCGGGGCTGATCGATGCGCATGCGCACATCGGCGGGCTGGGGCTGGCGATGCTCAGCGCGGACCTGGTCGGCACCCGCGACAAGGCCGGGATCCTGCAGCGCCTGCGCGTGCACGAGCAGACCCTCAAGCCCGGCGAGTGGCTGGTCGGCGGTGGCTGGGACCAGAACGACTGGCCGCAACAACGCTTCCCGAATGCCGCAGACCTGGATGCCGCGTTCCCCGATCGGCCGGTGTGGCTGTCGCGGGTGGATGGCCATGCGGGTTGGGCGAACAGCGCGGCGATCCGCGCGGTGCGCCGCGACCTGTCCGGCGACTGGCAGCCGGATGGCGGGCGCATCGACCGCGATGCCGCCGGCAAGCCGACCGGCCTGTTCATCGACAACGCGATGTTGCTGGTCGAACAGGCGCGCCCGGCGATGTCGGAGGCGACCGCCGAGCACGCGCTCGAGATCGCGATGCGTGCGGCCGCCGAGCAGGGCCTGACCGGCGTCCACGATGCCGGCATCACCCTGGCCGAGCTGGGCCGCTACCAGCGCCTGGCCGATCGCGGGCGGATGCCGCTGCGGATCAGCGCGATGGCCGACGGCGACAGCGCGGCGCTGGAGTCGCTATGCCGCAACGGGCTGTACCGGCATCCGTCGGGCCGGCTGCAGATGCGCGCGGTGAAGCTGTACGCGGACGGCGCGCTCGGCAGCCGTGGCGCGGCGATGCTGGAGGACTACAGCGACGACCACGGCAACCGTGGCCTGATGGTCATGTCGCCGGCGCAACTGGCGGCGGCCACCGCCAAGGCCAAGCGCTGCGGCGTGCAGGTGGCGACCCACGCGATCGGCGACCGCGGCAACCGCGAGGCGCTGGACGCGTACGCCACGGCGCTGGGCACGGATGCGGCCAGCGACCATCGCTGGCGCATCGAGCACGCGCAGATCCTGTCCGCGCAGGACCTGCCGCGGCTCGCGGGGTTGCGGGTGATCGCCTCGATGCAGCCCACCCACGCCACCAGCGACATGCCGTGGGCGGAGGACCGGGTCGGCGCGCAGCGCATCGCCGGCGCCTACGCCTGGCGGCAACTGCGCGACAGCGGTGCACGGCTCGCGCTGGGGTCGGATTTCCCGGTGGAGCGGGTCGACCCGCGGCTGGGCCTGCAGGCCGCGACCACCCGCGCCGATGGCGAGGGCAAGCCGGTGGGCGGCTGGTTCCCCGGCGAAAAGCTGACCGCGTTCGAGGCGCTGCGCGGGTTCACCCTGGATGCCGCCCACGCCGGCTTCGCCGAAGCCGAGGTGGGCAGCCTGGTCGCCGGCAAGCGCGCCGATTTCGTGGTGCTGGCGGCGGATCCGCTGGCATCGCCGGAGGCGCGGCTGAAGGAGATCGCGGTGCTGGCTACCTACGTCGACGGCAAGCCGGTGTTCGAGGCCGCCTCCGGGCGTTGAGCAGGTGGGCGGCGGTCAGCCCGCGGTCGCCCCGCCGGCCAGCCGCCCGCGCAGCGAGTTCGGCAACGCCTCGGTGACCACCACCGGGACGAACTGGCCGATCAGGCGCGGATCGCCCGCGAAGTTCAGCTGGCGCATGTTCTCGGTCTTGCCGGTGAGTTCGTTCGCGTCCCTGCGGGAAACGCCGGTGACCAGCACCTGCTGGATGCTGCCGACCATCGCCCTGGAGAGCGCAAGGCTGTGGCCGTTGATGTGCGCCTGCAGGCGCGCCAGCCGCGCATGCTTGTCGGCATCGGCGACATTGTCCTCGAGGTCCGCGGCCGGGGTCCCTGGGCGGCGCGAGTAGATGAAGCTGAAGCTCTGGTCGAAGCCGACGTCTTCGATCAGCTTCATGGTCTTGTCGAAATCCGCCTCGGACTCGCCCGGGAAGCCGACGATGAAATCCGAGGAAATCGCGATGTCCGGCCGCACCGCGCGCAGCTTGCGGATCTTCTGCTTGAACTCCAGCGCGGTGTAGCCGCGCTTCATCGCGGCCAGGATGCGGTCGCTGCCGGACTGCACCGGCAGGTGCAGGTAGTTGGCCAGCTTCGGTACGTCGCGGTAGGCCTCCACCAGCGCGTCCGAGAACTCCAGCGGGTGCGAGGTGGTGAACCGGATCCGGCCGATGCCCTCGATCTCGGCGATCGCGCGGATCAGCAGGCCGAGGTCCGCGAATTCGCCTTCGCCATACGGCCCGCGATAGGCGTTCACGTTCTGGCCGAGCAGGTTGACCTCGCGCACGCCCTGCGCGGCCAGTTGCGCCACTTCGACCAGCACGTCCTCGAACGGGCGGCTGACTTCCTCGCCGCGGGTGTAGGGGACCACGCAGAAACTGCAGTACTTGCTGCAACCCTCCATGATCGAGACGAACGCGCTCGGACCGTCTGCGCGCGGCTCCGGCAGGCGGTCGAACTTCTCGATTTCGG
>Ga0073902_10000982_pt1 | contig 15873 bp, 11 predicted proteins | sample KloWWTmeKNB19Kit_FD_66667 | JGI IMG/M metagenome (GOLD analysis project Ga0073902, IMG submission 66667) | Active sludge microbial communities from Klosterneuburg, Austria, studying microevolution and ecology of nitrifiers - Klosterneuburg... | ecosystem: Engineered > WWTP > Aerobic digester >...
TAGGACCAGTATATTCACAGAGTATTTTATCTCTAAGAACGTACCCTTATATTACTCTAGATGAGAAAGATAGTGTTATTGTAGTAATTACTTTACCACAATATGATGCTTTAGCTCATTTAATAGTAGAGCATAAATATCAAGATTTAGAGTTACTTACAATGGATACATTAATGCAAACTTTTGAAGTTAATATCCAAACTTGTAAAGAGAAAGAACTTTTATATAATCAAAGATTAATAGATAAAGATGTAAAGTATAACGCTCAAAGTGATATTATAAGAATAACTAAGAGTGATAATTCTAATCTAATATCTAGAAATCTATTACTTAATGAAGAGAATAGAAAGTTATATAAGTCTAGGAATAATTGGAGAGCATTTGGTATAGTAGGTACTCTAGCAGTACTTGTTAAAATAGGAATGTCATTAAATAAATAATAATCTGTTAAATGAATACAGTCTGTTATTTGAAAATAGTTTTATATAATCTTAATTATTATTAATTTATTAATATCATTTTTGTATGATTAATTCAACACTATCTGAAATTGCTGATAAAGTACTAGCTGGTTATAGATATAAGGAACCTTATAGTTGTAATACAGATCTATATCTAATACTATTGAAGTATGCAGATACAAGTTGTTATAATAAAAAAGAACTAAGTAAGTATAATCAAATAGTATCTGAATTAACTTTTGATTGTACTGTAAAGAAACCAGATCTTTATATTAATAAAGATGGTAGAACTGAATGGGTAAAAGATAATCCTAACTGCTCTTCTTATAAAGATTGGGAAATAATAGCTTATAACATATGTAAGCAATACAAGTTAGATATTAATTTAGAAAGATTTATTAGCGATTGTAAGTTAAATGTAACTACAGAATTAGTTACTAAAACTTGTGATGTAACTTTAGACATAGTCAAAAATACTATTAGCTGTAATGTACTTACAGCTATATCTATTCAAAACTTAATGTGTGATCTAAATATTAAGGTTGAAAAATCAAAAGAAGATTGTAAGATAGATTTAAAATTATTATATGAAAAAGTACCTAGTTGTGATTTAGATCTAACAAATTACTTTGCTTTAATAAATAATAACTTTTCATTTGAGCTTATATCACTTATATATAAAGAAGGCTTATCATTAGAGGTAATAGATAATAGAATTTATTTGGTTACCCCTACTAATAAATATGAAATTAATAAAGACTTAAAATTTAATTACTTAGTAACAAGTGCTCAAGATCCATATCTATTGGTAGCATATGAAATACTATCTGATTATAAACTTTCAAAGGATCAAAAAGAAAAAATTATAAATGGAAAATACATCGTATAAGTTATTACTTAATTCTACGATTAATGGAGTAAATGCTCGAATTAAGAAGATAATTTGGATACAGGGTGATGACAGTTGTCTCACCGTTCCTTGTTATAAAGAGAATGAATATGTAATTATAGAATTAAAACCAGACTGTGTTGGTCCTGGTTGTATAGAAGGTTATGTAGTATTCGAAGATGAATGTACTAACTGCTTACCACTACCTTTCAAAAAATGCTTTTGTAAAGTAAAAGGAGATTGTGAAAGTTGTCATGACTGTTCACCTGATGGAGAATGTGTAAGTAAATGTAAACCAGGTGAATTCTGTGATGGTAATGATAACTGTGTAGAATGTGATCCTAATAACCCATGTCCAGGTGGACAGATATGTAAATTAGGAAAATGTATATGTCCTAAAGGTACATTCTGGAATGGTGTTAAATGTGTACAATGTGATAGTACTACCATACTATCTAAATGTGAAGAATGTATTAATGGTGAAATTAAACCAAAAATATGTGATGGAGCATGTAATCCAGCTACTGGAGAATGTGTAGATTGTATTACTAATACTCAATGTGCAAGTAATACTGATGGTAGAAATTGTTGTAATGCTAATTTAGAATGTGATTGTTGTCCAGGATTTATATGGGATGCTACTAAACAAAAATGTATAGTTAACCCATGTCCACCAGAACAAGGTGGTCCTTGTAAACAATGTACTGATGATGGGTGGGTACCAGTAATCTGTCCACCTTTTTATAAATGTGATCCTACTCTTGATGAATGTGTATTCAATCCTTGTAATGATACTCCTTGTGATAATGGAAGCGATTGTGGTGAAGACTGTGGTTGTAAAGATAAAGTATGCGTGGAGTGTGCTAAGTTATCATGTGAAGAATGTGCTAAAGCGTTAGGATGTACATGTAATCCAATAACAGGTAAATGTGAGAAAGATAATAAATGTGATGAAACACCATGTGTAACTAAGTATGATTGCTCAGATGACTGTGGTTGTGATGATTCTATATGTCAAGAATGTAGTAACTTCTCTTGTGAGGATTGTGCTAATAGACCTGGATGTAAATGTGTAAATGGAGTATGTGTAGGTGATGGAGATAGAGGTTGTAAAGATACTCTTACATTACAAACTAATAAATGTGATGCTAGCTTAAGTGGTAAGTTAACTAAAACTCAACCATGTGCTTGTGAAACTATATCATCTAAAATATCAATAGCTAATACTTTAGCTAGTACTATTAAGTTCTCATTAAGAAAAGGAGTTGGTAGTTTTGATTCATTACTACCTTTATTAGATCCTGCAGCTTTAAATAATTCTCAAACTGAGAATCAATTAACTAGCTTACAAGTTAAATTAACTCTTACTGCATTGGATGCAATAGGAAATCCAGTTAAAGCTCCTAACTCTATAATTAAGAATTACTCTGTTATAAATGAGGAGACTCAATTAGGAACTGTTAATGTAACAGGATTAACTCCAGTACAAATAGGTAAGATTACTAAAGTAAAATTAACTATATCAATAGTTGATTTACAATTTAAAGATAATAAGTGTTCTTATGAAGATGCTATATTATTTGAAGACTTCTTTAATCCTATATTTACAGCTACTACAGTAACATTTAAGACTGATGATCTAGTAGAACCTTTAGTTGAGTATGGTGAGTTATCTAGTTCTGATTATAGAGATCCATTATTTATATGGTATAGATCAAGAAATAGTTCATTTGGAGCTGAGAATATAATCAGAAAACAATATATTCCTTTTGCTAATGGATCTTATACTGATAAGTTAACATTAACTAATGGTTTCTTACCTAAATTTGATTATAGATTAGAAACTGATTGTAGCTGTAATGAAGGAGTTACACTTGAAGATGTAGTTATTTGTGAAGATTTAGATCTTCCAATCAAGTTAATTCAGTGTAATACTAAATTAGAGTTTACTGATGATATCAAACTTTGTGATCTTAGTAATACTAGTATGTATCCTTATCAAAATAGGGGTAGTATTTTAAAACCAAATACTTTTGATGATGTAGCTTATGCTAGTGTATCATTCGATTTATTAATCAATGGTGTTAAAAAAGCTACATTTACTGCAGATGATAAAAAAATATTATATAGACCATCTTTGATTAAACAAGGATTACTTGGTTATATGATAGATAATGGTACTGAACCTATAACTTCTGTTTCATTAGTTGTTGAAGTTGATGGTGTTGTTAAATGTGAAGTTAAAGAAAATTTCCCTGAAGCACCTATTGTATTTCCAACAATTACAACAACTTGTAAAGAAGATTCTTCTGAAATATCTGTTAAGTTTAATGCAAATGGTAATCATACATTAACTAAAGTTGTATTTAATAATGGTGTAACTGCTAATTTTACAAATAATACTGCTACAGTATTAGTAGATAAAGATGGAGATTATGTATTTGATCTTTATTTCTTAAATGGTTGTGTAAAACAATTAAAGCAATCTATAGTTTGTTGCGATAAAAAAGTAATTACTATATCTAAATCTTCTATAGATACAACCCCTATTACTGAATCTACTTTAACTAGTAGTATATCTAGTTTAATCCCTTTTGAAGGTGCTTACTATAAAATCAATACAAAAGGTTATAGTCCTTTTGTAAAACCTACTACAGACTTTGGTACTATCACAAATGACAAACAATTATTTTTATCTGCAGATCAAGTAAGAAGTATAGCAGATTCTGGTAGCAGATCAATAACTGTTTCTATAGAAGAAAATGATTGTAAAAAAGAAGTTGTATTAGTTGTAAAAGTATTAAATGTTAGTTTAACAGTTTCTGATCCTTCTTGTTTGGAAGGTAAAATAACATTAACTGGTACTGAAGGATATACATATACATTAGGTACTTATAGTGGTGTATTACCTTCTTCTGGATTTGTAGAACTTGATACTACAAATGGCCCATTAGCTAGTAAAACATACAACTTAACTCTTTATAATAGTTTCCCTACAACTCTATCAGTAACTTATCAAAAAAGTTCTACTCCTACTATTAGTAGTTTTAGTATAGGTGGGCAAAATGATTGTAATAATGATTTTATAGTTGTTAATCTTACTGGTACTAATTTAATTGATAATACAAAAGTTACTTATAGAGTAGGTTTAAATTCTGATCCACAAGAAATTACTATCACTAAAGATGGTTTAGCTACTTATTTCAGAATACCTAAAACTGGCGATGATGTAATTAATCTTTATTTAGATAAAGTATCTAATGGAGATACTTGTCAAACAGCTTTAACTATAAGTGATACTATTGAAGTAAAAGTAAATAGTATTATTACAGTAAATACTCCTGTATGTGATGCTTCAACATTAACATTTACAGCTTTATTATCTTTACCAGTAGACTTTAATCCTTCTGAAGATTCAGTACAATTTGTTACTGCATTACCAAGTCCATTAACTTATAATCCAACTACTAGAATTATAAGTGGTATACCTCAAAACTCAGATTATGATATTGATGCAACATTATACATGAATGGTATACAAAGATGTGTGACAACTTTAAAGATAGTTACATTACTTTGTACTTGCTCTGATAGAAGTATAACTTCAGTTACTGCTCCTGTTATGTGTAAAAAATCACCTAATACTGGTCTTATATCTAACTTAAGTAGAACTATAAGTTCTGCAACAGATATAACAATAGCAGGTGGTTCTGGATTAACATTTACTAATCTTCCTACTAGTAAAATTAAAGTTTACTTGATTAAAGGAACAGGAGTATTAAATGAAACTCAATTACTTCCAGGATCAAATGGTGGAAAAAATAATGATATAAATTATAATTCTGGTACTGGTAAATTATCTATTAATAGTATACAAGTTGAAAAATCATTCTTCAATACTATAAACTATAATGATTTAGCATTCTCAGTAAGAGTAAGTGCTGATGGAAGTTATTGTGAGAAATCAGTAAATATACCTATAGTGGTTAACAATTTAGATAGTGCTTTAAATACTGATCTTAGTGTTAATTTTTATTATAATGGTAGTTCTGCAGCATTTAATAGTCTTACATTAGGAGATGCAACTACTATGATTGGTGTTGACTTTAATAACTTATTATCAATAAGTGTAAGTTCTATAGTACCTCAACCTAGCAACTTATCAGTTAAAATAGTTATAGGTGCTTCTACTTATATCTTTACTGGTGATGAAATAAACTTAGGTAACGTAGATAAAGTAGTATATGATCCTAATAATGGGATATTACATGGTTTAACTGCTGTAATAAGTAAAACATTAGGCGATAATACTTGTACTGATACAGTAAAAACTGTAGAAATATTCGAACAACCTAATGGAAGTACTTCAGTTACTAGATTTAATGGATCAATATATCAAGTAGTAAATGCATTACAAACCTTATGTGTACTTGATGGAGCTACTTCATTCAGTTATATATTTGGTGGTGCTCAAACTGTTACTGGATTTGAATGGTCTTATAATGGTATAGTAATAGGAACTAGTGCAACTATATCAATTGATCCTGCTAGTGGATTTACTTTAGATAATCTTCCTAAACTTCTTCAAGTTAAATTAACATTAAATGATAGTACTGAAAGTATAGGATTTGTATATGTAGCTATGAAAAATAGTGTAAGTCCATTATTTAGTACATTACCTATGAGTTTTGTATATACAGGAGCTTATGGTGGTACATTTACATTACCTACATCTAGTACTAATAGTCCTGTTATAAATGGTGCTTGGACTCCGCCAACTTTAGATACATCTACTCCTACAAGTACTAGTGGACCAAAATCTTCAGTATTTACTCCAACAGGAGGACAATGTGCAACAACATATCCTTATACTTTACAAGTAAATAATTTACCTCCAATTTCAATACCTAACGTGGAAGTTACTGGACCTTCAACAGGTTGTGGAAGTGTTGAGTTATTAGTTAGTTTACAAAATGCTGGTGTAGTATTTATTAGCACTAACTCTGCTAATTTTGGTAGTGCTTGTCCACCAGTAGGCGCAACAAGCGATCCAAATGTATTATATACTGGTGGAGTTTATGCAACTACTGCAGGAACTAATACTCCTATAAATTTTACACAAAGTGGAACATATTATTTTATTGCTTACGATACATTAGGTCCTACTTGTAGTATTTCTAAAAATCATACTATAGCTGTTACTCAACCTACTCCTGCAGTATTTTCAACTCCATTACCAACATCTTTTGAATATGGTGATGTATATACTTTACCTAACCCTATTACAACACCTTCAGGTCCTTTATCAGGTGTATGGACTGATGTTAGTTCTTCTACTGTAACAACAGTATCAACTACTACATTGGGTTCTACTTTCTATAGATTTACTCCTGATGCTGGAACTTGTAAAACTTATGTAGATTATAGTCCAAGTATAGTTTGTCCTTCTGGAAGTGGTTATACTGTAACTCAAAATAGTACTCAATTTACTATAAATCTTACTGCTCCTTATGATACAATTAATTGGGAAGTTAGAGATAATAGTTTTAGTACAGTAACTACAGGTACATCAACTACAATACTTAAAAATAGTACAAACTTTCCTGATGCAGGTGATATATACATAATATATATTAATGTAAGTATATCTGGATCAAGTTGTACAGTAGGTGGATCTTATGGTACTTATTGTAGATGCCAAAATCCTAATTGTCTTGTTCCAGAAGTTATAGCTTTACAACCTATTGTTGATAATGCTGTATATGCACCTACTTTAGGAGTTAATAATCCTATAGATTTTTGGGAAGATATAGTTTTAGAATCAAATGGTGTTATAAGACTTAATACCCAAATTCCAACTAAAACTGTACCATTCATAGGCAATGGATCTAATTTAAGATTATTTTGTTTCTTAAGACCTAGAGTTGTAATTAACGTAGGAGAAACATTAGATGTAAATGGTACTAACTTTACAAGGAATGTTGGAGAAAATGCTACAGATTTCGTTGCTAGAGTTAATACTACTTTCCCTGGAGCATTACAATTTAATGCAGGTGGTTTAGGATTTAATGTTTCTACTTATACAAGTACAAATGATGTTTTAGTAGATAATGTTGTAATAGCGACTAATGGTAATAATAATGCAAGTCATGGTCCATCATTTGCTAGTGTAAATTTTATATATCAATCTAGTGCAACAACTATTTCAGAAGTATCTGCTTTAGGTTTACTTTGGGACTTTGGAGCAAGCGATGCTACTAATCTAGCTGATATTTTATCTGCATTTAATACTGCAGCTATTAGTATGAGATTTGATAGTATAACTTATACAAATGGTACTTACAATAGACCTCAATGTCAATAATTATAAATTGCAATAATTTTATAAATGGAATTTAATAAACCAATAAATAATAATGCTATCAGCAATACTAGTATCTCAAGTACTAGTGCTGATAGCACTATTAAATTAAAGTCAATTTTTAATAATTCTAATATTTATATTGGAGATATACTTATAACTAGTTCTAAGTTAGGAAGTATACTAAATGTTACTGTTGATACTACAGAACTGATTAATAGTTTAAGTAATTACACTATTAAAACTAAACTCATTACTGTATATGATAGTAAAGGAAGATTATTTAATTCTACTAGAACTATACAAAGTTTTGAGATTAAAAATGAACAGCATCCTATTACTATTAACTATAAACTAATTATAGAATATAATGGTAATAAACAAGATTATGAGATAAATTATACCTTACCTGTTAAAGAATCTGTAGCTAATGTAAAGGTATATGGTATTCAAATTTACAATAATAAAGACTATACTTTAACCGAATCTGTACAAGTTATAGATGAACAATTATATGATTTAAAAAAAATATTAGAAAATAATCAGTTAATATTTGATAGTAAGTTAAAAATACATACCTTTACCGCAGATTATATCTAATATATATATTCTTCAATCTAATTTAGAAGATAAAATCAAAGCAATTGAGGAGAAAATTAAAGATTTGTAAAATAGAAGATACTGCTGATTATGATATATCAGCAGATTTAATAGGTATTTATTTATGGATAAATAAAATAAATAATAAAATATATGTCGGTAGTTCTACATTCTTATCTAAAAGACTAAGATCTCATATTTTAAAATCTAGTAATAAAGATCTTAGAAAAGATATTCATAAATATGGTATTACTAATTTTACAATGTCTATCTTAGAATTTATAGAATTTAAAGAAAATATAATAGAACTAAAAAAATATATTTTAGAAAGAGAGCAATATTATTTAGATACTTTATGTAAAGCTAATGAGCCTAATAAAGGATTTTCTAAAAATTATATATTTAAATATAGATCTAAAGATGATTATGAAAATATGTAATATTTGTAATAAAGAAGTTCCTAAGCTTTTTAGTAAAGGTGCGTGTATATATTGTTCTAAGATTATATCTAATACTAAATTAAATAAACCTTTAAAAAAAAGTATTCCTAAAAAAAAGTTACCTACTATTACTAAAGTTAAAAAAGAAGCTAGGTATTGGTTTCAGAGATGGATTAGACTTAGAGATTTAGGTAATAAATGTATTTATCACTCTTGTAATAATTATCTAAATGATCTTAAAACCTTTGATGCTGCTCATTATTTAAAAGCTGAGTTATATAGCAACAAAGTATTTGACGAGAATAATGTACATGGTTCTTGTAAATCTTGTAACTTTAGAGATCCTACTATAGATTATAGAAAAGGATTGTTATTAAAGATTGGTGAAGAACAATTACTTAAATTAGAAGAAGAAGCGTTGGTTAATAGAGATGGTAATTTTAAATGGGATAGAAGTAATCTACACGATATTATCACTAAATATAAACAACTTTGTAAAGAAATAGAACGTAATTAGTAAGTAAATTTTAACATATGATATATAGAGAGAAGTTTTTAAATGATTTAAAATGTAGTTTAGTAATTAAAGATTCAGGAACTACGTTTGCAGATTTAGCAAGGTTATATGGTTATCCTGAAGAGAATGGAGCTAACTTATGTAAGAAAGATTATTATAAGTTTATTAAAGCTTGTGAAGATGCTAAAGCTATTAATAGTGAAGAAAGGTATATTACCAACCACATTGAAGAGCTTTATTATAATAGTCTTGTAGAAGAGAATAATACTACAATGGCTTCTAATAAAAAACCAGTAGATTCTGAAATAGAGAATCTAGTACTTAAATCTAAATGGGAAGTACAAACTAAAGGTGGTGGAAAAGATGTTCTGAAATCGTATCGTAACGATGTCACACCACTTCAAATTAAAAAATTCAGAGAAGATCTAATTAATGATCTTAGAGATTATTCTCCAGTAAAATCATTTACCGTTAATAAAAGTATAGACTATAATAAGAATATGCTTTTAATATCATTACCAGATTATCATATAGGTAGAAGAGCTTTATCTATGGATATCGTTGATGAGTATATTGGAGTAATAAACAAAATTATATATAGATCTGATATAGATAATATAGACAGAATCGTATATGTAATAGGTAATGATTTCTTTAATTCAGATTCTAATTATAGTACTACTAGAGGAACTCCTCAGTTTGACTATAATGAATGGCAAGAGACTTGGAATTTTGGTAAAAATCTATTACTACATTCTATAGAATATCTTAAAGAGTTTGGTAAACCTGTAGATATTATAAATGTTCCTGGTAATCATGATTCAAATAAAATATTTTACTTAGGTGATGTATTAGAAGCATATTATCGTAACGATGAACAGATTACTATTGATAACAGTACTAATCTTTTTAAGAAGTATGTATATGGTAACACATTACTTATGTTTGAACATGGGGAAATGAAAGATACTGATTATCCATTAATAATGGCTAGTGAGTTTCCTAGAGAATGGGGTGAATGTGAACATAGAGTAACTATGTGTGGTCACTTACATCATACTATTGTAAAAGAGTATAGAGGTAATGTTACTGTAAAATTCTTACCATCATTAGCAACTAATAGTGAATGGGAAAAATCTAAAGGGTATAAGACTTCTCCTAAAGCTGAAGGTAATATCTTTAGCAAAACTGAAGGTTTAATTTACACAGTAAATGTAAAAAGATGATAATAGATTGGATAACTAAATTACTTTTTGGAAGAAAGCTTGTTCCTTTACGAGTATATACAAATAAGAAAGATGGTATAGTTATATTATATGATGATAACGAACAACGTTTAAATATATTTATAAAAGGACTACTTCTTAGAATTCCTACAGATATGGCAGTAGATGATTCAACTTTAAGTTTAGATACTATAAATAATATCTTTAATAAGACTGAGATTAATACTATGTCAGAAGTAGTAAATCAAGATTTAAACGAACTTAATAATGAAGAGTTATTGAATCTATTAAAGTACTATGAAGAGCAAGAAGACTATTCTAAATGTGCTGAAATAAATAATATACTTAATAGTAGAGTTAATGAATAATTTACGTGTGGATTCAGTAATACATGGATTCAAAGATTTATTGGATTCACAAGAATTATCAGTTGAAATTGGAACTTCAAACAGATGGATCTATAGTCATTTATTGAACTATAGGTCCACTGTATTAAGTCAAAAAATGTTAGATAATAAAATATCTAATATATCTTTTCAGTCTTTAACTTTAAATTTAGAGGAAGTTAAAGATCACAATTACCCATGTATTTCAGGATCAAATTGTATATTACTTAAAACAGTAATACCAATTCCTTATTATATACATTTAGAATCAATAACTACTCCTATTAATAGATCGGGTAGAGTACAAAAGTTAACAGAAATAAATTCTGATAATATTGTTTATAAAGCAAAGTCTAGATTTCCATCAGAAGTAAGTGATACTTATTACTTTCTTAAAAATACAGGGAATGGAATTTATGCATATGTTTGGAGTGATCAGGGGGAACATCTCAAAAGTGTGACAGTAACCGCTATATATCACCAACCAGAGTTAGTACAAGCTATTACATCTTGTGATGGAACTCTAGATCCATGCTTTAACTATTTAAAAGCTGACTTCTTAGTAGATCCTGAACTATTAAGTTCTATTAATGATAAAGCTATTGCATCTCTAATTAAACCTAAATCTACTTTTAGTGATATATTAAATGACAATTTAAGTTTATCAGCTAATAATGGAACAGTTAAATAATGTTGTAATAATAGGATTACCAGGAACTGGTAAAACAACATTAGCTAATACATATAAATCTGATAATGTATTAGTTATTCATGGGGATATTTATAAAAAGCATAATTACGATGTAGAATATCTTGAAAGAGATATTAGAGTCATTAAAAAGTTATATCCTAATAAAGCTTTAGTATTAGAAGGATGTATTGGAGTTGATTATTTATTATATTCCAAAGCTACATTAAATCCAAATAAAGTTATACTATTACAAAGATCTCCAGAAGATTTAACTGAAGTATATAAAAGTCGTAATAGTATTTTAACTATGAAATCTCCTTTTATAAAACAGTTATCTTATAAGATTGATCAAATTAAAAAGATATATAATATCAAAGTAGAAGAAAGGTATGGATAGATTAAAGAATAGATATAAGAAGTATAGAGTTACTAATAAAAGAAAATCTAGTTATAAGTTAACTTATTCTATATATGATTTTTATAAAACTTATCCAGATAAAATAGATAAGAATATCTTTATAAATGTATGTAAAGATATGTTAGTGGGATTTACCGATGAAATAATCTATAAAAGAAAGAGAATAGCTTTTCCTTTTATAGGATTAATAAGAATAAAAAGAGTTTTATCTAAAAAGGGTAGAAAGAGAATTGATCCCAAATTAAGTAAAGAATTAAATCAAATAGTTTACTACACTAATCTTCATAGTAATTCTAAAACCTTTATATGGAAATGGGATAAAAGTGAGATGAATAGTAGAAATAAAAGTATTTATAAATTTGTACCTAGTCAAAAGAGTAATGATAAGTTAGGAGCTGAGATAATAAGATGTTCCAAAGACCCCTATTCTAAAGACTATGATGCACTATCATAAAATTAATGAACCACTCCTATTTAAGTATTGAATCTATTGTTGAAGACTACATTGCTAATACTGGTAATGATAGTGTAGTTAAATCTCAAATCCTAAGATTTGCTGATGATGCTTTAAGTAGAATTATACCAGGAACTGATTTTAAACATTCTATTGCTTTATTAGATGTTAAGAACTATAGTGCTCCACTTCCTAATGGATTTAAATATGTATTACAAGCTGGTTACAATGCTCATCAAGAGCATAAAGTAAGATCAGAACATGTTGTTGAATATACTAAAAAGATATACGGTTCAGATTGTAAATTAAATCTATCTGTAGAATGTGATGATTGTAAAGGTCTATGTGATAAACCTCATGAAGTAATAACTGTAGATGTAGATCATAACTTTATTCTAAAGAATCCTAAGTATATGTATCAACATGCATCTCACTTTTATGGTCAACGTAATTTAGGAGATGGTGGTATATTATCAAATACTACTATACATCCTCAGTTTACATTGATGAGAAGAACTACTAATTACTTTTATAACGTACCATATCATGTAAATGAATGTTTAAACTTTAATGTAGACTCTCAAATTGAATATGATATAACTCCACCTACTATTAATGTAAACTTTAAAGAAGGTCAAATATTATTAGCTTATCTTGGAGTACAGGTAGATGAGAATGGGTATAGAATGATTCCTAATGTACCTATAGTATTTGCTGCAGTAAGGAATTGGATTGAAGAGAGATTAGCTTATATTGAATATAGAAAGACTAAAGAGCAAAAGGATAGAATATTCTGGCAACAGTTAGTAGAACTTAATAATAAGTCTATTAAGATGGCTAGAATGTACTTAGATACAATGACTCCTGATGAGTGGGAGATGTTTATAAGGAATCATTGGATTCGTAAGGTTCCTCATTACACATGGGAATCAACTCATAATAGATTTGAAGGTGATAAAGAATATAGTTCTAGAAGACTAATAGGTAAATTTTAATGGCAAATAATAAACCAATTATTAATACGTTTGGTGGTGGACTTGATTGGGACAATCATATCCAAGTAACAGATAATACTACCTATAAGTATGCTGAAAATTTAATAGACTCTGATAATCTTCAAACTACATTTAAATCTAATGAGCATTCAAATAGATTACTTCATAAGTATAATGTAGCAATTGTAGGAAGAAAGTATATTAATAAACTTAATTCTACAGTAGTTTTATTAGAGAATGGAGAGATTCATTTATTTAATCACGATACTGAAGTTAATAAGTTTGTAGCAGTTGATACTGAATTCAATTGCGATTGGGGATTTAATACTTGTGAATGGGTAAATGTATTAGATTATGAAGAATATATTTGTGATCTATATATAACATATAGTTCTAATAAAGTTTATTACAATATAAACTTATCTGAATTACTTGATCCTAAACGTAAAGAAGGATTAAAAGAATCTTTAAGTAATACTTGTGGTACAGGTTGTGCTCAAAAGACTTGTGAATACTTTAAAGTATTTAAGAAGGTATGTGATCCTCATATTGAAGCATTAGTGCTTGATGGTGGATCTTTACGTAATGGTACATACTTTATATCAGGTAGATATATAAATGACACTGGTGGATATTCTAATCCATTTCCTTTAACCCAAGCTATACATATATCAGGTAATGATAATATAGGTGGTGAAATATCTAATAAAAGAATAGAGATTACTATTCAAAACTTCTCATGTGTATTTGATCAAATTGAGTTATATGTACATGAGTATATAAATGGTCAATCATTAACTAAAGTTCTTCCACCAACATATATAAGTTCTAATAATTTTACATTACAATATACTGGTAATGAAGGACTTGCTATTAATAGTGTAGAACTTTTATTAAATAAAAGAACTTATATTGAAGGTGAAGATCTTTATATTCACAATAACCGAGCACTTTATTATAGAGTAACTCCTGAGTTTGAATATAACTTTCAACCAATAGCTAATGGTATTACTACAAGATGGGTTGCATTAAAAGTACCTCTTGTTGATATTAAACGTTATAATATTAAAAGTTTACTTCGTAATGAAACATATGCTTTTGCTATCTCTCCTAACTGGATAACTGGTAGAAAAGGATATGGATTTCATATTCCAGGTAGTCCATCATCAGGTGGATGTAACAACGATAGTATAGCTAAAGGATCATCTGGATCTAATATCAATATAAATGAGGTATTGAATATAAAAAGTCCATCTAAATCCTTAACTAATCCATTATCTAAAATTAATAATATACCTCTTCCTACTTCTACTAAAACTACTAGTGACACATCATCTATTAATAGTAGTAGTACTGATTCGACTAACCCTGTAACAGTTCCTACTGGTCAAGGTATTCTATATAAAAGAGTACGATCATCAATACCTTCTACAGTTAATAATCCTCATGAAGATCTTTATACTGATGTAATGGAAGGTATAGTAGATGAATGGGTTACTGAAATGGATGATATATGTAAAGCTATAGAAGCTGGTTGTGGAGATATTTTTGGTTCAGTAATAGATGAGTTTGGTAATTTAAATTGTGACTGTGGTGATGCTATAGATGCTATGTGTGATAGAGAGAGACGTAAGCAGTTAGCTGAATTATGTAGACAGGATCATTTAAAAGCTGATACTATAGCTTCAACTTGGTTTAATGCTCTATCAGAATATGTAGATGAAACATCTATTAGTGGTACAGTTCCAGGATTTAGTATTAGTGATAATAAAGAAGTTGGAGCTAGTCCAGCTAAAATATTACATAATCCTGTATCAGTTGTAAATAAATTAAAAAATGCAGCTCAATCTATTATAGATGCTGTTAAAAAGAGAGAGAGAGGATACTATGATTATAAACCTTATAAGAAAGATGATTCTGGTATAAGTTATTCATCTGAATCAGTTGATCAATCTCAACAGTTTACTACTACTACTAATAATCAACCTTCACAATTAAGTTCATTTACTTTCAAGCAAATTGAAACTAATAGTAAAGAGTTTACTTATGAAGTAGAGAAAGGTATTTATAAAAAATATCCTATAATAGCTAAAGGTAATACTATACCTAAAACTGAAGTAGATAAGTATCCATGCAATACTGATTGTAATGGTAATCCTATATATTGTAGTTTAGCAGGTACTAATATTACTCATCATAAAATGCCATCTAATACTACTATACCTTACTGGTTACCAAAAGGTACAGGTAATGAAGATATTATGAATGGTTATGGTATAGTATTAACTATTGAATTTGATAATATTAATATACCATCTCAAATCATAGATAGACTATGTCCTACTAATCCTTATAATATAGGTATAGTTCCTAGAACTTCTAGAAACTCATCTATTATATTTAAAGGAATAGCTAGTGAAACATTCAGATCTACT